>JADMIO011095964.1_pt1 | contig 95694 bp, 89 predicted proteins | sample 8958161 | NCBI WGS metagenome assembly JADMIO01 (sample SAMN16585339, study PRJNA669376) | soil metagenome | isolation source: Crop rotation soil | place: USA: Cullars Rotation, Alabama | collected 2011
GCCGCGACTTCAAGTCACGTGAATTCCAAGCTTCGGATCCCACTGTGCTGGAAAGAAGAAAGAAAAGTGAAACTTCCCAAACACGTCATTATGGTTGATCCAATCGGCTATGAGGAATTGCTCATTCTTCTTACCCATTCACGCGCAGTCTTTACTGATTCTGGAACGCTCAATGAAGAAGCAAGCGTTCTGAACATCCCTTGTGTGAATATCAGAAAGGCAACAGAGCGGCCCCAAGTATATGATGTAAAAGGTGCAGTAAAATTTGATCCTGACCAACCCAAAAAATATACACCTGAAATTATTTATAAAAAACTCAATAAAATTATTGGCACAAAATGGAAACATACCTTTGGAGATGGCAAAGCGTCAGAGAGAATTGCAAAAGATCTGATCAAACGGTTACGAGAAAACAAACTCAGAGGACATTTGCCTGAAAACAATCACCTGCCAATTAAAAGGTCTTTCATGGAAGATGGCATCAAAATCTAACAATCAAACACTTGGCATTATTATCCCAATGTACAACGAAGAGAAGGGAGCTGGACAGTGCATCGGCACTGTTATGAAATATCTTGCATACCCGCATGTCAAAACCAATCTCATCATAGTCAACGATGGCAGTAGTGATAACACTCTCGCAATTTTAAAAAAACATCAAAAAAAGCATAAAAATAAACTCGTAATTGCTACCTATCAAAACAATAAGGGATATGGCGGAGCATTACAACTTGGGATTAAAGAGGCTGACAAACTAAAAATGGATTATATCCTTTTTATGGATTCAGACTTAACAAATAACCCTAAATATATAGCTGACTTTGTCAAAGAAATGCCAAAAGGATATGATTGCGTTAAAGCATCGCGCTTTGTAAAAGGTGGAAAAATGGTTGGGATTCCCTTCAAAAGAAGCATATTCTCAACATTTGGAAATATTATAATAAGAAATATGTTCAGAATCGGAATTAGGGATTGCACAAATGGTTTCAGAATGGTAAAACTTGAGAAGATAAAAAGGATACGTTTTCAAGAAAATAACTTTTCAATTATTCTTGAAGAGCTTTATTATTTAAAAAAATCGCATGCAACTTTTTATGAAATCCCAACAATTCTTACGACAAGAAAAAAAGGGAAATCAAACTTTTTTTATACTCCGGCTCTTTTGTTTGATTATGCTAAATATGCAATTAAAGCATTTTTTATAATCTAATGAGTAAACAATATCTAAAAAAATTTCTTTATGATCCTGTTATCGCAAGACTGATCTATGATCTTTTCATTGCTTATGCAATCCTTGTTGTGACAGCACTTCTCTTCTTTGGATTTGGAGTACAAACTCTGAGTTACTACCAGATTCTTCTCTTTCCGCCTGTTCTGATCTTTTTTAACTTTCTCATTGGGCTGTATGGAAGATATCGATTAGCATCAGTCAGATTTAAAGGGCTTGTTCTTTTTACAGCAAGTCTTTTAACACTTTTTGTTTTTGACAGAATATCGACAATGACACTCCCCCTTGTTCTTTCTACTTTTTTTATTTTTTTGGCAACCTATATCCCAAGAATTTTTCTTAATTTTCATAAAACTGCGATTGATAATCCCAATGTTATTTCTCTTATCAATGACAGTTCGCCAATTCTTATTGTTGGCGGGGGCGGGTACATCGGAACTCATGTTGTCGAAAAATTGCTGCAGCAAAATTACAAAGTGCGAGTCTTTGATAAATTTCTCTACAGCAGAAGCGTTTTTTCCGATCTTGAACCCAACCGTAACTTGGAAATTATTGAAGGCGATGTGACGGATCTTTACTCGTTAACGCTTGCACTTAAAGATGTCCAAGCAGTTGTGCATTTGGCGGGTATTGTGGGTGATCCTGCTGCAAAGCTCGATGAGAAACTAACAAGGCACGTTAATATCGTTTCAACCAGAATGCTTAAAGAATCAGTCAAAGCATTTCGAATTCCTAAATTTATTTTTGCATCAAGTTGCTCAGTTTATGGTTCATCTCCTCATATCGTTAATGAAAACAGTCCACTTAATCCTGTTTCTCTCTATGCTCAAACAAAGATCGACTCAGAACTTGAACTTTTACAAGATACCTTTGACGCGTTTCATCCAACGATCCTCAGGTTTGCAACTGTGTATGGACATTCACGAAAACCGCGGTTTGATCTCGTGGCAAATTTATTTGTCGCGCAAGCTTTCAATAACGGAATCATTACTGTCATGAATGGCAAACAATGGCGGCCTTTTATTCACGTTAGCGATACAGCAGAAAGTATTGTTCAGGTAATCAAAGCACCGGTTGATAAAGTCAGCAGGCAAATATTTAATGTCGGTGATGATGCGCAGCTTTTACAAATTGGCCAGCTGGCAAGAAAAGTTTCCAAAATAGTGTCTGCTGATCATAAAGTAAAGGTGGTCACACAAGATATTCCAGGAGACAAAAGAAATTACCGTGTCTCCTTCAAAAAAATTCACGATACGCTTGGTTTTGCCGCACATGTCGGTATTGATGAAGGAATCCAAGAAGTTTATGAAAATTTTAAAACCAATAACTACAAACTCCCCCTCAATGATCCCTTTTATAGCAATTTGGAAATGACAAAAATCATCAAGAAAGAATTCTATTCAAAAAATTACCGAAAAACACACTTTTCAGAGATTTCTTAGATGCGTAAAAATCCCAAACTACAATTGCAACTGCATAAAAAGCAAGAGGTGCAATATGGATAAGCAATCTCTCAATCGAACTCTCAGGACTATATCCTTTATAAAAAATGTAAATAGAAACGTATATAAATAACTGGCTTAAACAAATAGTATTAATAACGAGTAGTTCTTTATTTTTGCTATATTTTACAAAAAAGAGAGATAGAAAATAACTAATCCATAAAAGATTCCAACTCTTAATAGTTACTAATTCCTTTATTGTCCCCACAATTGCATAGGGAACTTTTTGTAATGCCGGAGCAAATTCATGCCCAGGATAATCAAGTTTCATATGACTTATGTGTTGATAAAGAGTCCAATCGCCAAAGGGAAGTAACCAAAAAAGAAAAACAAAAAGGTGATTAAATAGCTTATTTTTGAAAATAAAATAAAGCGCTAACAAACTCACTGTTAACGTTATAAAAATTCCTTCACTCTTCACTAGAGTCAGAATTCCCAAAAAGATATTACAGAGAATAAAAATTCGTATCTTAGGCTTTTTAATATAATCAATAAATAATAAAAGCGAACTAAATGTATAATAACCTACTGGTAGATCAGCAAGACCCGTCTCAATTCTTCCTCCATGCCGGATAAAATTTTGTGTACTTAAAAGAAGAAAAGTAAAGAGCAAACTGTATGTAAAATTACATTTTTTTCTTAAAAAAGCAAAAAAGAGCAATCCAAGAAAAAGATAGTAAGCAGTCGACGTGAGAAGAACCGCAGTATCATCAACATGTCCCAAAAAAATATAAATGTATGTACCCAATAACGAATAAACTAATGGATAATTTGATAGTACATAATTAAGTGACGATACATGAATACCCTGATCAATGAAAAATACCTTAGACCTAAGAAGCCATGTCGCCCATGCATCCCAGGTTGACACAGGACGAAGAAGCGCTTCAAAAATTGTATAACTAATAGTTATCAAAATTGCTAAAAGAAGAATTTTCTCAAGCGTTTTGAGCTTTGGAAATCCAGGTTTTACAAAATGGATTTTTTTAATTTCATTTCTTTTTATTAATAAAATTATTAGGATGAATAAAAGCCACGGGATTAATAAAGAGTCCGTTTGCCAAGGAATAAAAAATCTAGAATAAAAAAAGAGTTGCAGAGCAACTAAACCAACTCCAAGTCCGTAACCCAGCGAAATCTTTGCTAAAAAACTCTCTTTCTCAAGGAGATTAAAACAGGCAATAACACTATACCCTATTACCGTTATGAAAATTAAAATGAAACAAACAAAAATTGCATTCATCTTTTTTTGTAAAGCTCACCAACATTTTTTAGTTGCGGAGATAACACTGCTATTTTTTTATAATTTATAAGCGGCATTTTGGCATCATACAGAGCAATGTAATCAAATGTGTGTGACTTTGCTAATGCGGCAAATTGTTTTTTGTCAGAACTAACTACAATGTTGCGGGGATATAAATAGTAAACACTCAGATAAAATGTTCTTGTGTCTTGTGAGTAAATAAGAACATGGGAATTATTCTTTGTGTGCTGACCAATAAGCTGAAAAAACAAATAAAGATCTCCAAAAATTTCATATCTTTTTTGCTGATCAGTAAGAACCAACCATTGTTTTGCCTCGGATATGGATTTTACTAAATTATACATTACATTAAAGAAAGCAAGGAAGATCCACAAAAGCAGTAATAAACTTAAAACATTTCGTTTTAAAAGAGTGTAAAAATTCATACTAGATAAATATAATGCTGAAGTATATTATAGCAATATGCATGACGCGTATAAAATGGTTGTTGTTAATCTGATCTCCTCAGCAATTCTCATCATCTGCGTGCTGTTCTATCGATTTGTTTATCCAAAAAAGAAAATCAATCTTTTTGTACTTTTAATTCTCATTTCAATCCTCCCTCTCATAAGCATCTTTCGCCCCGGGGATTATGAAAGTGGAGACTTCAATATCCATATATACAGAATTATGTCATTTTATGATTCTTTGTCTGAAGGACACATAATGCCCTCTTGGGCTGGAGAGCTTAACTCATCATATGGCAATCCGTTATTTTTATTTAATTACCCTCTTCCCTATTATCTCGTTTCTTTTTTCCACCATTTAGGATTTAGTTTTATAGCAAGCATGAAAATTCTCCTCGGATCCACGTACTTTTTTTCAGGAATATTTATGTATATTGCAATGAGAAAAATTTTTAAGATCGAAATTGCCGCATTTGCAGCCGCTGTATTTTATTTGTTCAATCCCTATCATTTGATTGATCTACACTTCCGAGCGACTCCGGGAGAATCAACACTTTTTATGATAGCACCTCTCTTGTTTTACTTTATTGCGTGTTTTTTACAAGAAAAAAAAGTAAAGTACCTTATTCTTATAAGTCTGGTAACTGTTCTCTTATCTCTTGCTCACCCACTTGTTTCATTGCCTGTATTTGGATTAGTGGTTCTTTTTATACTAACATTGCGTGGAGTAAAAAAGAGAATTAAAACACTTCTGTATTTATTTATCGCTTTTGCAGTAGGTGTTCTGGCTTCGCTTTATGTTTGGATTCCTTTTTTATTTTTTTCTCATATTGCTTTTCAAGATCCTAGCGGAGCCCTAGTATTTAACCCGTTTTCCGATTTATTCTTTTCTCCCTATCGATTTGGATTGTTGTTTCAAGGGAACATAGGACAACTTGTTAATGCAATAGGATACTCACAGTTGATTGTCGTTATAGTGGGCCTAGTACTTTTTATAAAAACAGATTTCTTTAGAAAATTAACAATGCAATATCTGATTTGGTTTATAATTCTTGCTATTTTGATCCTTTTAATGCATCCTGCATCAAATATTATCTGGCAACATTTCAAAATGCTTTGGATTCTAGAAGGTCGCTTGCCGTTTCCTATGACTTTTTGTACCTCAATTATTGCTGGTTATCTTGCACTTTATTTCTCAAAGAGCAAAAAAAATTATACATTTATATTTATTTTTTTATTTTTGACTCTTCTTTCAACAATGCTTAATTGGGGTCATAGACATCTTATTACAGATATTACGGACAAACAATTGCGCCAAGGTGTCGGATCAAGCACCATAGTAGAGGGTACCGCAGTATGGTTTTTGAACACAAAATGGGCGGATAAAAATCATTTATGGTTTGACAAACCTCCGAAAGAACATCTTGAAATACTGAAAGGAAACGCTCAAGTAAAAGAACTTTCGAGAACTTCCACAGGGCATACCTATGTAGTCAATGCTTCAACCCCTATCACAATCAGGGAAAGTACTCTCTGGTATCCAGGTTGGAGCCTAAAAAGCAACGGTAAATACGTTAAGATATATCCTGGCAAATCTGGAATAATCAATGCAAAACTTCCTTCGGGGCTACAATATATAACGCTTACCTATCAGGATATACCTGTTATAAAGGCGCTTAAAATTATCAGTGTCACAACAGCTCTTATTCTTCTTTTACTTCTTGCCGGAACTCTTTTTGGCCATCCAAAATATCTCTCCAGGGATCTTTAACGTCCAGCTAGGTTTTAGTGCAAAAACCAAACGGAACGGTAAAAGTAACATTTTTTTCGAGCTATATCTATCCAATGAATTTGCAACTCGTACATATGTCATTGCTTGAGGATATGTTTTTGAAAATATTTCTTCAAATCCCGTTTCTTGTCCCAATAATTTGAGGCTTTTACGGCTAAAATATTGAATGTGCTGACCCATCCAATAATACCACTTTCTTCCCAATAATTTTCTGGCAATGCCATCAACATCCCCTGTCCAAACAACAAGAATCCCACCTGGCTTTACTATCTGATGAATATAATTCATTTCTTGACGCAAATATTCAAAATGCTCAATAACCCCCCATAACGTCACTATGTCATATTTTCCTGATAACCGTTTTGCAAGAGAAGAAAGTGGTGCTCTATAAATCTTAAGATTCTTTTTTCGTGCTATCTTTGAAGACCATTTAGAAAGTTCTATCCCTTCAGCCGTATATCCTGCTTCGCGTGCTACCTCAAGAAAATCACCTGTAGCACAACCTATATCAAGAAGTTTTCCTTTCTGCTGGTACTTTTGTAATACCTTGAGTAATGTCTTTGCTGTTGCTTTTCTGTCTTCCTCTTGAAGAAGATACTTTTCATCAACAACATCTTCATAATATTTATATATATTCTTTGGTATCGGATCGCAAAAAACATGAGTACAATTAGTACAACGGACCACACGGAACGTTTTACTGACCTGAGGACTAAATTCGTATGTAAATGAAAGATCCTTAATATCCAAATTTTGTTTATACCATTCCTTTGTTTTTGACGATCCGCATACTGGACATACTGAAGAAATCTTTTTTTTGCTCATCGGGTTTTTCATTTTGGTATATAATAGCAAAGCCTCTCAACAATAGCTATAATCTCAATTTAGATAATATCCATACTGCTTCCGCAATCTCGCGTAGATTCAAATTTGATGCAACTCTTTTTTTTTGATTAAAATCAAAAGGAATTTCTGAAATAATAAAACCCTTTTTATAGATAAGATAAATCGTCTCGGATAAAGAAACAAATCCTTTTGCCTGCAACTTTTGTTTGGTGATAAATTCGATTACGGATCTGTTATAACAACGGAAACCATTTGAAAAGTCACTAATTGGCACTTGCAGAATAATTCTTGCAGCTGTATTCATAACCCTGCTCATTATTTTTCTTTTGAAACTTAAACCACTGACTACAGAACCTTTCACATATTTTGAAGCGATTACCACATCTGCTTTTTTACCTTTTTCAATCATTAACGGGATATATTTGGGATTGTGACATAAATCTGCATCCATCTCGATAAAATAGTGAGTATTTTTATCTTTCAAGGCAGTTTTAAAACCATACATCACTGCCGATCCGCGTCCCTCTTTTCCTTTTCTTACGAGTACTGTAATTCTTTTATTGTTGCCAAACTTTTTTTTAACAAGTTCTGCTGTTCTGTCCGGTGAATTATCATCGATGACAAATATTTGCGCGCTTGGGACAAGTGCACTAATACGTGAAAGTAATTTTAGGATTCCGCCACTGGCATTGTATGTCGGAATAACGATAGCTATATTACTCATTTGGTTAAAACTCCAACATGAGGAAGAGGGACAATAAATTTGGTTCCTGATTTTATAAGATTTTTCTCTCGTTTCATAAAATTGGTAACAAAACTATACGGGAGAGCAAGTAAATAATCAGGCTTTGCTTCTCTCATTGCAGCCTCGTCTTTAATAAGAATATCTCCTCCAATAATGTATTTTCCAAATTTAAATGGATTGGCATCTGCTGCTGCGACAATCTCTTTGTGTGATAAGCCACAGTATTGAAGAATCGTGTTGCCTTTGGTTGATGCTCCATAAATCCAAATGGTTTTATTTTTTGCGTTAATCTCTTGAATTAATGCAAGTAATTCTTTTTTTGTCTTTTCTATTCGTTTCATGAAGTTGTGATAGGTTTGAATTTTTTCGACGCCAATTGTTGTCTCGTCTCGTAAAATTTTTCGAAGCCTTGCAGTTTTTTTAATTTTTTTATTTTCTTTCTTCTTAACAAAAACTCTAAAACTCCCGCCATAGACATCATTGAGCATCACATCAAACACTTCAAGTCCAGCCCTCTGCATAATCCATTCCATATTGTGTGCTGTATAGTAGCCGACGTGTTCGTGGACGATATTGTCATACATATTGGTCTTGAGCATCAGCGGCAAATATGCCATTTGAATAACCCATACACCATCGTCATCCATACATGCTTCAACTTCTTTGGAAAAACCAATGGGATCTGAAAGATGATAGAACATTGCAATACTGAAAATTAATTTCGCCTTTTTCTTTGTTGCTTTTTCATACACTTTTTTGTTAAAAAAACTCATGAGATAGCGATACCTGGGAGACGAAAAAACTGAAGAGATATTTTTCGCCGGATCAATATTGAGTAGATCAACTTTTTTATTTTTGAAAAAAGATAAGAGAGTCCCATCATTGCCGCCAATATCCAAAATAACATCATCTGGTTTTATCGTAACTAAAGGCAATGCAGAATTTACCACATCCTGCAAAATTTTGGGCATTGATGAATTGGTAGAACTCGAAAAGGGATAGAGCTCATACATGGATTCTAAATTTATCGCATGCGCTAATTGCAGTGTCCCACAGGTGTCTTTTTTCTTTTTGCAGAGAACCAAATCAAGAGGATATTTTTTAGTGCTTTTGCGGTACGTAAGATTTTCTGGGAAAACCGATGAGAGATATTGTTGACCCAAATCAATACAGGGAATAAGTGTTGGATTTTGGCAGATTCTACATGCTTTTATTTTCTTTACCGTATTCATTAATCGTTGAGATACTATAGCATAAAGTTACTTGTTAGAAAATAACTTATGTTCTAAAAAGGTATAGACATCATGTGCATCAGGAAATTCAGGCAAAGGATGTTGCACCTCTTGGATATCAAGCCGCCCTTCACAGTGTATTGGCAATTTAAAACGGGTAATAATTTCTTGTATTGAAACACTATTTTTGGCTCCCAATTCTTGGATACCAGTTCTGTCAAGATTTTTTGCAATCCAATCTGCAACAAAAGAAAGACTTGCAAAACTATATCTGCTTTTTTTATCGAGAAAAATCTTATTGCCTTGGATAAGATCAATCAACACACCTTTTGTCAGGGTTTCATCAAACATCGCAGTAAGCCGAAGAATCAAATTTTCATCTTTCATACAGAGCATCTCTGCCATTGCCTTATGCTTTCCATAGATACTCTCCTTTTCTGTTCTCGCAGAAATTGTACTAATCTGAATAAGCTTCTGGTAGTGCCATTTGTACACTATGTCTGCAGTCTTTTCAACTGTTTCAATAAAGTCTTCATGAGGATGATTCTGCGCCCAAAACCTCGCTGAGGGCATCGCAGCATTTATAACGATATCATAGTTCTTTTTTTTGGCTGACTGATAATTTTTACGCGTAACTGGTTGGATAGTATTGTCGGGATCTTTTTGCAATGCCTGCAGCAATGCTGATCCAACGAATCCTTGTGAGCCGATAAGCGCAATCTTCATGAGTTAAGTTAAATAATGTCAGTGTAGACAACGGGAGTTTTACAGTCATCCCAGGGTTTGGTAAGGAGTGCAATAGCAGTAACTTGACTGATAGCATGAAATGCATGAGCAACACCAATTGGTGAACGGACACAAGAACCTTTACTCATATGCACAACTTGATCAGGTGCGCCTTTTTCTCCTTTATACACCATCGCACCTGTACCATCGATCACAAGAAAATACTCGACGAACTCGGGATGGTAATGGTTTCCTCTGGTAATGCCAGGATTGAAATAAATAATATTAAACTCTCTAATAGCATCCTGAGGAACCCAAGTGAAAATTCCTCCTCTTCCGTCAGTAAGGGTAGTTATATTACAAGTTGGAGTAAGTATCTGAGGTTTTTCTTTTTTCTTTATGGCCATATCTGCGGTTAGCATGAGTATAGCAATCAAATCCAAAAATTTCAATGGATTAGATTGTTATATCATTGTTTTAATTTCCACAACGTGAGATATCTCGTGACCATCTCATCCCAACTCTGCCTTCTCACCCATTCATACCCTTTTTCAATCATCTTTTTTTCCTCTTCCGGGTGTTTGATAAAATATGCAACTCTTTCAGCTAATTTTTCAGGAGTTTTTTCAATCACAATCCATTTTGCAAAAGGTGCTAATTTCAAATAATCCTCTTTCACTGGATTATCATACCCTGCAAAGACCAATTTTTTTGCGGCAAATGCTTCAAGTATTGAAAGATATCGTGAAACAAAAGCAAAATGATACTTCTCAAAGTACTTTTCAGGATCTTTTTGAAAACCCAAAACCTTGAATCTCTTTTCTATTTTTTGCCTATCGCTTCCATCTCCCACGAAAACAAACGCAAATTGAGGATATTTTTTCTTTACCAAATCAACTGCCTCTGCATAAGTCAAAGCGCCTGTCTGCTCATCAAGTCTCCCGATAAAAACAGCAGAGTCTTTTTTAACCCTTCCTTCGTCATTCTCGCGAAAGCGGGAATCTAAACTTTTACTATCTGTTCCTCCATAAGAAACAATAGTTGCATGAGTCCCATACCATTTAGGAATAAAATCACCAATGCAGATATTGCCCCAAGACAATCTCTCAGTAAATTTGCGGACTTTTATTGCCTTTTGTGAAATAGGATAGCTTTCATAGCCATGAAAAGTAGTAAAGACAGGCTTGTTGGGATACAAAAGACGAAATGGCAAATACCAAAAGAAGACATCATGACAATGAACGACATCAGCATCTTTTATTATGGATTGCAACCGAGACATCTCTTTCCAGATTCTGATTTTTTTGAATTTATCCTCTTTGCCAGCTAAGATACGATAAACTTGTATGCCATTTACCTCCTCAAACGATTTCGTCCCTTTCAATGCTTCTGTAAAGACAGTCACTTCATGCCTTTTTTTTATCAGAATCTTGGAGACCTCCATCACATGCTTCTCCACCCCACCGATGTGAGGATAAAAAAGCCGGCAAAGAAAAAGAATTTTCATTAGTGTTTAATATAAAATGATATTCTATTAGTTGATCGCAAAAATATTTCAGCTAATACTGCGTTAAAAGTTCCATGATATTTTTTAAAAAATTTGAACCTACTTTTTTCAAATTCTTTTTGAATAAATTTTTTATCACTCATACTTCTACTTACTAAATGAATAATTCTAGCCTTTGGATAGAAAAGCACTTTATAACCCGCCTTTTTAACTCTGTAACATATATCTGTCTCTTCAAAGTATAAAAAAAACCTTTGATCAAAGCCTTGCACGTGATTAAATACCGATCTTCTGAATAGCATACAAGCACCACAAATCGTTTCAATTTCTCTTTCATGTTTTCTATCCATATCTTTTATAAAATACTTTTTAGAAAAATAATTATCTGGAAAAAGTCTATTTATGAAAGAGAAAACAAATAAAGCGTCTGGCAAAAACGGCCAACCGTTGCCTACTAACTGAATATTACCTTTTGAATCAAGTATTTGCGGTCCTATTATTCCAATTTTTGAATCTTGATCCATTCTTTCAACTATATTCTTTATTGAATTTTTGATATATGTTAAATCTGGATTAGTAATAAGCAAATACTTCCCTTTTGCTTTCTTAGCAGCTAGATTCATTCCTCCACCATAACCTAAATTTTTTTTGCTGTTAACAATTTTTACATGCTTAAATTTTTTGACTTCTGAAGGCAAAGGAATGGGTGAATTATTATCAACTATAAAAATTTCATAATTTAGTTTACCTATCGCTTGTGACAATGAATTTAAAGAATCCATAAGTTCAGAGGGGGTCTTGTAATATACAAATATTATTGATATATCTAACATAAGTCGAGGCAAGTAATTTTTATAACTTATACGTGATTATACAGAACCATTATAGAAGATTCAATTTTGTGTTGAAATTAATCACATAGTAAAGTTGCCTCTTCTATTTAATCGTCAATGTAAATAGAGAAAGTTGACAAAGAAATAATGCCTTTTTCTTTTGTAATTAAATAAGAATAGCACGTATGAGAAATTTTGCTATCTTGACAAAAGTAAGCTCATCAATATAAAGTATTATTGCTGAGCTATTATGAAAATAATTACTTATCTTTTTGTATTACTATTGATGACATCGCTTGTAGTAAACAAAGCATATGCAAGTGCAATTTTCCAAGATAACTTTGAATCTGGAAACGCAAATCAATGGACTTCTGTTCTAGGCCCTAATCTTTGGCAAGTAAAACAAATAAACGGAAGCTATCGGTATGGTGCCACTGTAGCTGACGGCAGTACTATTATTGACAGCATTGCGGGTAATATCATTTCTCCTAACTATACAATTGAATATGACTATCTCGCTCTCACAGGGGAAGATAAAAATATTGACTTTCGTTGGGTTAATAATTCACCTCTCTACGAAGTACATTTTACCAATGCCGGTGCTCTTTTTGTCGGCAGCCATAGTAGCATTGGCACAGCTTTTGTGCCCTATGTGCTACAAAATGGAACTCAATATCATATAAAAATTGTTTTACAAAATCAACACATACAGCTTTTTGTTAATACAGATAAAGTATTTGATCTAATAGATACGAACTATCAATTTTCTGGAGATGAGCAGGTTGGGTTAAGAATTGGCACAGGCTCAACTTTTCCTACCGAAGCTTACTTTGATAACATTGTCGTAACAAACCTTGATTCCTCTGATCTAGCTGTCCCTCTTCTTAAACAAATTTCTAATCCTTGGCAATCGCAGGAATATGATACTGCCCACTTATGGAATCCTGGTAACCCTACAATTAATGCATGGGGATGTGCAATGACATCAGCAGCTATGATTCTTCAATATTATGGCATAGCAACTATACCAGGGACTAATTTTACTCCTTTAAATCCTGGTACATTAAATACGTGGCTTAAGAGTCAACCAGATGGATATCTTGGAACAGGATGGGTAAATTGGTTAGCAATAGCAAGGTTATCAAAGCTGGCCGCAGATGAAGGTATAGTTTCATCATTTGATGCATTAGAATACAGCAGAACTTCAGGAGCAAATAAAACACAACTGACCGACGATATAAATAATAATATTCCGGATATTCTAGAAGAGCCGGGTCATTTCATTGTAGCAAAAGGAATAAATGGCAATACTTTTAATATCAATGATCCATTTTACAATCTCACATCATTAGATAATACGAGATACAATAATACTTTCCTTTCCTTAGGGAGATTTACTCCAAGCCATACAGATCTTTCCTATATTATGCTTACTTCTGATCCAAGCGTCACACTTACAATTAAAGACTCACAAGGAAATACTGTTGGCTCATCTTTTGTACAATCATCAATTGTAGATCCACTTGATGCGTCAAAAACGAACTCACCAATAAGAATTTACTATCTGCCCAAGCCAACAAGTGGCAACTATACAATCACTGCGAACAACACAGCAGGACCATTTACCTTTACTTCATATCTGTACGACGCTCAAGGTAATCCAACTAAGCAAACCCAAAATGGTATTGGAAATACACAATTTCTCATCTCCTTTGATAAAACAAATAGTACTAACACAAAAATTGTGAAAAAAGTTACCTATGCAAGCGCTTTACAAGATATTAAAACTGCACAAAATCTCCATCTGATAAATGTTGCTTTGGCAGTCGGATTAAGTGAAATTCTTAAAAATGCAGAAAAACAATCCAGCAAGCATTCCGAAATAGCGAGAGCATTCCTCAAAAGCGGAATAAAATTATTAAATGACAGTAAAAATTACAGCCAACTTATTTCTAAAGACACATATACTATCTTACTTAATGATTTTACTATTCTTTATAACGCATTATAGTTCACCTTCCCTCCTCTTGTCCCAATAAGCTCAGTATGATAAGATAAAGGGATATTTTCCATGAAAATTGCCTTTTTTACCGACACGTATTACCCGCAATTAAATGGCGTCACAATATCAGTCGATAACTTCGCAAAAGAACTGCGCAAAAAAGGACATACCGTCTATATCTTTGCCCCACAAATAAAAAAGAAAAAAAGCACCGATGAAAACCTTACCAACCTAAGAACCATCAAAATTCTTTCCGACGCAGCCCCAATTTATATCCCAGTACTTACCTCCTACAAAGAATACTCAAAACTATTCCGCCTCGAATTAGATCTCGTCCATGCACATGGCAACGGCGTGTTTTCACTCCTTGGGTATCAAGTTGCACGAATGAAAGGAATTCCTTATATCCTCACCTTTCACACACTACTCACAAAATACACTCACTACGTACTGCGGGGACATGTTCTCAAACCCAAAATGGTCGAAGCGCTCATGCGGATATTTGGAAACCTTTGCGATAGCATCATTACCCCTTCAGAAAAAATGAAAAAAGAATTACTCCGTTATGGAGTCAAAAAACCGATTCATGTCGTTCCTAATTTTATTGAAAAAGAAGATTTCACCAAAGTACAAAAAAACTACCTGCACAAAAAACTGAGATTGCCTAACGAAACACCAATTCTTCTGAGTGTTGGGAGACTTGGCAAAGAAAAAAATTTCCCCTTTGTTATCGACGTATTTAACGAGCTCGTAAAGCATGATGAAAAAACTCATCTTGCAATCGTTGGTCATGGAAGCGAAAGTAGACAGCTCAAACACTATGCAGACAATTTAGGGCTTTCAAAACGTGTTCATTTCACTGGAAAAATAAATAAAAAGCACATGCCAGCAGTTTATGAAGACGCAACACTATTTGTTTTTGCGTCACTTTCCGAAGTACATCCTCTGGTAACACTTGAAGCATGCGCTGCAGGATTGCCGCTGGTTGTCGTAAATGATTCCGCTTTTACCAATGTGGTAATCGATAAAAAGAATGGTTATCTTTTGCCGTTGGAAAAGCATCAATTCGTCCAAAAAATCCAACTATTACTTGCAGATAATAAATTAAGAAAAGAAATGAGCAGTTACTCTTCAGAACTGATTGATAAAAACTTTCCATCAGACCATATAACTGATATGCTTCTTCAGATCTACCACCAAGTCCTCTCAACAAAACAAAAAGGAAGACCTTTTTACCATATCAACACTGCTGCTATGTTGAGACTTAGGAAAACGGCGCAGTTACTTGACCGTCTTTTTAGATGAACCAAACTTATTATGCTGGTTAATCTCTACGATTAATAGTAGAAAGTATGGTATAATTATTTCTACATGAAGGTCGTTCATTCAAAAATAAAACGAGATATCCGACCATTTATATCGGTCGTTATCCCTGCATATAATGAAGAACTCTATCTTCCTTTTTGCTTAGACGCACTGAACAAACAATCATATCCTCGAGACAAATTTGAGATCATTGTCGTAGACAATAACTCCCACGACAAAACAGCAGCAATTGCAAAAAATGCCAATGCAATAGTCATAACTGAAAAAAAACAAGGCCACGTTTTCTCACTCAATACGGGTATGCAAAAAGCCAAAGGTGAAATTATTGCCTCAACAGATGCAGATACCTGTGTTGACAAAGACTGGTTGACAATTATTGAACGGGTTTTTGAAAATAAAGATGTTGTAGCCGTCACAGGAATTGCATGGTACAATTCAAAATCAAAAATAAAGCGCAATTTAGGCAAATATTATAATTACATCTATTTCAAACTACACTTTGCAGTTGGCAAACCTTCTTTGTCGGGACCAAATTTTGCTGTCCGAAAAGATGCGTTTTATAAAGTCAAAGGCCTGGATACCCGCTATCGTATTTTCAGTGATGCTGAACTCGGTCTTCGTATCAAATCTGTTGGAAAAGTGATATTCAGCAAAGATCTCTCTGTAATGTCATCTCCACGGCGATGGAAAAAAGGATCATTTGAGGACTACTATAAATACTTAAATTCCTATTTCAAAACTGTCTGGCTCCTTCAGCCTCCAAAGGGAGATCTTACACCAAGAAGATAAATATTATATGTCATACGATATCATTATTGTCGGCGCAGGCATTTCAGGTGCAACACTAGCAGAACGATATGCAACGCAGGAAAACAAAAAAGTACTAGTTCTCGAAAAAAGAGATCACATCGGCGGAAACTGTTATGACTATTATAATGAAGCAGGAATCCTCGTTTCAAAATATGGAGCGCATATTTTTCATACAAATTATGAAGAAGTATGGCAATACGTCAGCAATTTCACTCAGTGGTATCCATACAAACATAAGGTGTTAAGTTATGTGGACGGCAAACTTGTTCCGGTTCCCGTCAATATAACAACAGTGAACGCTCTCCTTGGCACAAATATCAAAACGGAAACACAGATGAAAGCGTGGTTAAAAAAGAACACTATTCCAAACGATAATCCAAAACATAGCGAACACGTGGCGTTAAGTAGAGTCGGCAGACATCTGTATGAAAAAATGTTCAAGAACTATACACAAAAACAATGGGATATTCATCCACGCAAGTTGAAACCTTCAGTTATCGGAAGAATTCCTGTCAGGACAAATTTTGAAGATAGATATTTTACCGATACTCATCAAGCTATTCCTAAAAAAGGATATACAGAAATTTTCAAAAAAATGCTTGATCACCCCAATATAACGGTTAAACTCAACACAGATTATTTTACTCTTAAAGACAAACTCCCGAAATATGAAAAACTTTTCTTTACAGGTCCTGTTGACCAATTCTTCAGTTACAAATACAAAAAAAAATTGCAGTATCGATCACTACGATTTGAGTTTGAGACATATGATAAAGAATTCTATCAAACAAACGCCGTTATTAACTACCCAAATGACCATTCTTATACAAGGATTATAGAATATAAACACTTCACTGGACAAAAACATCCTAAAACAACTATTTCTAAAGAATATCCTACATGGGAAGGTGAACCATATTATCCTGTTCTTTCAAAAGAAAATCTTGAGCTTTATTCTCACTATCAAAAGGAAGCTGAAAAAGCTGAAAAAGAAAATATTTATTTTGTTGGAAGGCTTGCGAATTACAAATATTTCAATATGGATGAAGCATTCAAAAATGCGCTTGATTTATTTAATAAGCTCAATTAATCGAAAACCATTACTTATAAGTGGTCATTGAGGGATTCGAACCTTCGACCTCTTCGATGTGAACGAAGCGCTCTAACCAACTGAGCTAAATGACCAATGGGCATATCTTAACAAATTAAGATCGCGTTGACAAACAAGCGTGAAAATTGAGATAATGTGTGGATGGAATTTGCACGAAAAGCGTACTTCTTCACTCTTGATCTCCTCCAAACCGTTCTTCTCGCAGCATCTATTTTTCTTGTCATTTATATTTTTCTTTTCAGACCGTTTCAAGTCAGCGGAGACTCTATGTACCCGACGTTTAAAAATGGTGAATATATTCTGACCAACCTCATCTCGCTTCGGACAAACGGCCTGCAGCGTGGAGATGTTATTGTTTTTCAAGCTCCACCGGACCAGGAAAAAGATTTTATCAAACGCGTCATTGGTCTGCCTGGTGATACGGTAGAGCTCAAAAAGGGTTTTGTGTATCTCAACGGTAAAAAATTGGATGAGAGCGCCTACCTGCATAGTGATGTACGCTCGTATGGAGGAGCTTTTCTTAAAGATGATGAGCCGTTTACTATTCCTCCAGACAATTATTTTGTCATGGGCGATAATCGGCCTTTTAGCTCTGATTCGCGTGAATGGGGTCTCTTAACGCGCAGTAAAGTCATTGGGAAATCGTTTTTTGTCTATTGGCCGATACCTACAATGCGGCTTGTACATAATCCCTTCCCAGCGGCACTGCAGAAATAGTTTTCCATTTTCCATTTACCGTTTTCCATTGATTTTCTGTTTAAAAATTTATATATTGTAGAGTATGACTACTGATGAGCTTTATAAACTTCAATTTGATTTTGCAAAAAATTGTCAAAATTTAGTAAAAAGACTTCCCAAAACTGTGTACAATAAAGTTTATAGTGAACAACTTATTCGATCCTCCTCATCCACTGGTGCAAATTATATCGAAGCAATTGAGCACTTAGTAAAAAAGATTTTACACATCGACTAAAGATTTGCAGAAAAGAGGCAAAAGAATCAATTCACTGGCTATTATTAATTGACAACGCAAATGAAGACATAGATGAAATAAAAATGGAAATAAAGTATTTAGTTGAAAGTGCAAAAAGTTTTATCCGTATTTTTACTGCATCAATTATCACAATAGAAAAAAAATCAAAAATAGAAAATAAGAAATAAACGGAAAATGGAAACTGGCAAATGGAAAATCTTACTTCGTAAGAATATCGTGGATCTGCTTTAATTTTTCTGTTGTGATATCAGGTGTTCCCTTGATGACCAACGTAACACGAGCCAATTTGCTTGATTGGAAAATTTGGACTTTATCAAAGGTGTGTTTTTCCTCAATTTCTTTTGCCATCTGGTCTTGTTCAGGAACCCACAGCTGATCTTTGGGTGCAGGGGGCTCTTTCTTTTGCACTTCTCCTTTAACTTTGCGTGCCAATTCTTCAGTCTGGCGTACTGTGTAATTATCGCGGAGAATTGTCTTAAATACATCCAACATCAACTTTGTATCTCCAAGTGACAAGAGGGGCCTTACATGACCTTCTGTGATAACTCCAGCAACTAATGCGTCCTTGATTGCATCAGGAAGTGATAACAATCGAATCGTATTTGAAACTGCTGGGACACTCTTACCTACTCTTTTTGCAACTTCTGTTGTGCCAAGACCAAACTCATCAATAAGTCTTCGATAGGCGAGTGCTTTTTCAATCGGATTCAAATCTTCACGCTGGACATTTTCAACGATGGACATTTCAAGCATGCGCTGCGGCGTTGTTTCTTTAACAACGACAGGCACATGGGACAAACCAAGCACTTTTGCTGCTCGCCATCGACGTTCCCCTGCGATAATTTGATATCCAGCGGGAGTTTTGGCCACAACAATGGGCTCAAGAATGCCTTGCTCGCGGATTGATTCAACAAGATCGGTCAAAGAATCGGGTGTGATAACCCCACGGGGTTGAAGTGGGTTTGATTGTAGTTGACTTGTTTCTAATTCGTAAATTCGTTCGCCAGTTGCGTTATCCATGAATTACCTCAACATATTTTTTGCCTTTAAGAGTTTTGAAATGAACTTTGCCTTCTTGCATTGCAAATAATGTGAAGTCTTTTCCCATAGCAACGCCCACTCCGGCGTTGAAGCGTGTTCCTTTTTGTCTGACAATGATATTACCTACACTGGCTGAGGCACCACCGTACAATTTGACTCCACGGCGCTTTGGACGCGAGTCTCTATTTCCTTTTACTGATCCTTGTGCTTTTGTATGTGCCATAGTCTTATGTGAAAATTTATCTTATATTACGACAACTTTTCACAGTTGTCAAGCATTAGCAGGCTATTTCTCTGCTTTTTCTTTTGAGGCAGTTTTCTTTTCGGATTTTCCTGATAAACTCGTAACCTCAACTTTGGTCAATTGCGCTCGGAAACCCTGCACTTTGCGATAGCGTGCTTTTGCTTTAAATTTGGCTACCCGGATTTTATCTCCTTTTACCTGATCCAAAACTTTTGCCATAACTGCGACATTTGCGAGATAAGGAGCGCCTACTTGCACTGAATCACCATCAACGGCAAGCAACACATTCTCAAATGCATAACTTGCGCCAGGCTCTGCATCGATTTTATCAATTTCAAAAACCTGTCCCTCAGTGACTTTATACTGCTTTCCCCCACTAGTAACAACTGCGTATTTCATAGATAGTGCAAATTATATCAGGTTTCTCGTGCTTCGGCAACACTCAGCATGAACTCTTCGAGCCTAAGGCTCAGAGCCAAAGGCCTGAACAAATTGAAGGGTCATCTAATTTCCAGCACGTTTTTGTGTTTTTCTCTTGAGAGCATGGCGCAAAGAAGTCCTAGGAAAATAAAATTTGAGAGAAGTGAGCTTCCGCCGAAAGAAACAAACGGCAATGGCACGCCGACAATGGGCATAATTCCTAGATTCATACCGATATTAACAAAGGCCGGAATCAAGAAAAAGCCAAAGGCACAAGCCGCAAAAATTCTGATGAAACGGTCATGTGTTGTACTAAAAATCCGAAAAATGCGATAACAAAGAAAAAGCAGTGCCGCAACAACAATAAGCGCGCCAAAAAATCCCAACCCTTCAGCAATTGTTGCAAAAATAAAATCAGTCTGCCGTTCAGGAAGAAATCTGAGACCTGACTGCGTTCCCTCTGAAAGCCCTTTGCCAAGAAAAGAACCGGAACCCACAGCAATAAGCGCCTGGATACTATTATAAGAGACGCCCAGCGGATCAGCCTGAGGATTTAAAAAGGTAAGGATTCTTGTCCGTTGATAAGCATGCAATTTTTCCCAAATGATTGGCATAAGAATGACGACAGGCAAAAAAAGAAGCAGAAACCACCTAAAAGGATATCCACCAATCATCAGAGCAAAAAGTGCCACCAAAAGATAAAGAAGCGCACTTCCTAAATCGGGTTGAAAATAGACAAGGAAAAAAATCGGCAGCACAAAAAGAATCATAAGAAAAAAAGATTTGATTGATCCGACAGTACGCTCTGCAAGCATGGAGGCAAAAATGAGTGACAAAAAGGGTTTGAGAATTTCTGAAAACTGCAAACGAATGCCGAGAATATCAATCCAGCGCACTGCTCCGTGACTTTCAATACCAATCGCTAGCGTTATTAACAAAAAAACAAGAGAAAGAACATAAATAGGTCCTTTAAATTGTTTTAAAAATTCGATGTTTACTTGGGAAAAAAGAAAAAAAGCGATAAGTGCGATGACCAGAGAGACTATCTGACTTTTAAAATAGGCAATATTGAGGGAAAGTAAGGTAACAAGACTAATTGAGACAAGAACAATAACGGGAAGCAGCAGCAAAAAATCAACGCGGAGAAATTTCTTCATAATATTCCTATGGTTGTATGGTTAAATAGCTAGATGGCTAAAAAATTATAACCATAAAACCATTTGACTATTTAGCCATTACTGAAGCCTCTCAACTTTAAACTCACCTTTTGTTAACGTTTTTACCATCGCGTGTTGCTTGATATAGGATGCAAACTCTTCCGGCCAGCTTTCAAGCGTTACTGCAACCTGCTCATCAAGCCGGGTTTCAATCTTTTTACGCTCCTCCTGAATTTTACGAACAATCTCTCGTGCTTGTCCCTCAGCAATCAGCGCTGCAGTTATAGTGGTATCAAGCATTACCGTCATTTCTTTTGCCTTTTTCTTGGTAAACTCAACCTTTTTAACATTTAATTCATCAAGGATCAGCTTTTCAAGTTTTTTTGCAAACTCCTCATCTTTTTCCGCGTAAGAAACAAAAATTGCAGCTAGTGGCTGTTTTACTCTCATTTGCTGTTCTTTTCGCGCTGCCAAACCCAACTCCACAACCTTTCGCACCTGCTTCATTTCTTCAAGCAATTTCTCATTTCTCACCTCTGACTTCTCACTTTTCGCAGGCCAATCGCTCAGATGCACTGACTCTTCATCAGTCAAATTTCGGTAGATTTCCTCAGTTATAAAAGGAGCAATTGGCGAAAGTAATTTACAAACAGTGGTCAAAACTGCATAGCAAGTCTGATAAAATGCTTCTTTGTCCGCCTGATCTGCCGCTGAGGGACCAACTCTGTCACGGCTTCGTCTGATATACCAGGTAGAAAAATCATTCACAAAATTTCGCAGAGCATCAATCGCGCGAACCGTGTCATAGGCATCCAAACTCTTTGTAACATCTTCTTTTAATTTCTCAAGTAAACTAAGAATCCACTCATCCAAAGCATTTGTCATTCTGGCTTGTCCAGAATCATCTTTAGGATTCTGGCTGTGCTCGTTATCTCGCTTACCAGAATGACGAGTCGGTTTCCACCCATCAAGATTTGCATAGGTGACAAAGAAATTGTAGACATTCCAGAGGATCAGCATCGTTGAGCGGACCTGCATTTTGTATTGCTCCTCAGAAATCAAAATATCTTCTCCGTGCATCACCGGACTGCCAAGCAAGTATAAACGCAACGCATCCCCTCCATATTTCTCAAGCATCTCACGCGGATCAGGGTAATTTTTAAAGTTCTTACTCATTTTCCGTCCATCAGTCCCCAAAATAACACCGGTCACCGTAACGTTCTTGAAGGCCTGTGATCCATAAATAGCTCCACCGATAACATGAAGTACGTAGAACCATGCACGAATTTGTCCTGTGTATTCTGAAATGAAATCAGGAGGGAAAAAGTCTTCCAATTTTTCCTGCCCTGAGCCTGTCGAAGGGTCTGAATCATCAAACGGAAAATGCCGCTCAGCAAACGATGCAGAACCTGCTTCAATCCAACTATCGAGCACTTCAGACACACGATGGGCTTTCTTGCCGCACTTTTTGCAGGTCACTGTTACCTCATCAATTTCTGGCTTGTGTAGGTCTGTAATCTTTTTGCCAGATGCCTCCTCAAGCTCTTTGATTGATCCTGGGACAAAGCGATCTCCGCATTCGCACTCCCAGACAGGAACAGGGCTTCCCCAGTAGCGATTACGCGAGATATTCCAGTCAGGTGCGTTTTCAAGACTTTTAAGAAATCGACCCTTTTTGAAATGCTTGGGGAACCAATTCACTTTTTCGTTGGTTTGTTTGAGAAGCGGCTTGAGTTCCTGGACATTAACAAACCACGCATCAATTGGCGCGTAGTACAAACGTGTGTGACATCGCCAACAAAGAGGAACCCGATGCGGCTGGGTTTGAACTTTGTAAATTAACCCACGCTTTGTAAGATCTTCATCCACAGCCTTATTTGCTTTCAGGTAATACATGCCTGCAAATTGTGGTACCTCATCTTTAATATGCCCTTCCTCATCCAAATGCATCTCGACATGCACATTATGCTCACGCATTGCTTTCAAATCCTCTTCCCCATAAGCAGCGATAGTCACAATACCGGTTCCCTCCTCTGCGGTAACAAAATCTCCCGGAATAATCTCAAACACTTTTACGCCCTTTTTGACCTTATTTTTATAATAGTCATAATGCGGCTCAAATTGCATGCCAACTAATTGTGAACCTTTGATCTCTTCCAGAATTTTATACGTCTTTTTATCCCCGAGTGTCTTTATTGTTGATTTTGCGAGAATATAAACTTCACCGTTTTGCTCAACTTTCACATACACAAATTTCGGATTGACGGCAAGGGCTGTCGTGACCAACTTATTCCACGGGGTCGTGGACCATGCAAGAAAATAGGTGTCTTTCTGCCCTACTATCTTATATTTATAGGTAGTCGTGTCATCTTGAATTTCTTTATAATTATCAACATCCATCGCAACTTCAAAATTTGAGATAGGAGTTGCACAGTGCGGACAATAGAGAGAAACCCGAAGCCCTTTATAGACAAAGCCTTTCTCATACATTTGCTTAAAAACCCACATGACTGACTCCATGTAATCGACATCCCAGGTTTTGTAGGCGTTTTTGAAATCAACCCAGCGGCCGATGCGATCGACATACCATTCCCAATCAGAGGAGATAACATTTACGTAGTGCTTGCATTCATCAACAAATTTCTTGACCCCCACAACCTCTTCAATATCCCGCTTACTTCTGAGTTCAAGCTCATTTTCAACTTTATTCTCAATCGGCAGACCGTGGCCATCCCATCCCCAGACGCGGCGGACTCGATAGCCCTTCATCGTCCAATATCTCCCAAAGACATCTTTTGGCAGACTCGAGAGTAACGAGCCATAATGCGGCATACCAGTGACAAAAGGAGGACCATCAAGAAACGTCCAGCGTTTGTCCGTTGGGCGCGATGTTATGGATTTTTCAAAAATCTTATTTTTCTTCCAATACGTGGTGATTTCTTCCTCTAATTGCGCGAATTCTACTTTGGGTGAAACAGATTTGAACATGACTCTAATTGTAGTTGAAATGTGTGGCTAATTCAAGAGAAATGTCAAAAGGAACTTTTGAAGAAATTTTGTAAAACTTTTTACTGTGCGCACCAGTAACAATTACCTGTATTACCTGGAGCCTGAGACTTGCAATTTGTTCCTGCTCCCCCGCTTTGAGAGTATTTGGTATTTGGATCAAGCTGCTGCGAGGTCGACTTTGGTTGGAAACAGACTGTCAGGTCTGTTGCAATTCCGCCCGGTTCGTTGACTACGATCTGACTTTGCAGTGATGTATTTAAATTGGCGTATGAAGATTTCAACTCTCCTGAAGAAACCAACGAGGTGACACAAGGTCCTAAATTAGTTAATGCCACTGGAGTGTTTATCGTATTGCCACCACTGTAACAATTTCCTCCGCCAGCCGCAAGGGTAAACCAGGGATAGGCATTGTGTGTTGAGAAATATGATGCATTCGCACTAACGAATTGTGATGATGCCTCTTTCATGCTCGCATCTTGAGCTTTATTAAGTTGTTCCACTGGATTTATGGCTGCAAGAAGCGCAGCTGCGAGAATACCAAGAATACCAAGAACTACGAGTAACTCAATTAATGTGAATCCTTTTTGATTGTTTTTTATAAAGTCTCTAAACATAAAAATACCCCTTACAATTATTAGAACACACTTATAATTCACTTGTCAATATCAAACAGTAGAGTAAGCTTGTTTCTTACAATTGTGATATAAATCACTTGAATTGCTCTTTTCCGAAGACATAGAGGCTCACAAGAAGAATAAAAAGCTGTAATACACTGATAACATCAAAGCCAGAACTTTCCTGTGGAGACTGGGATAACAAACTGCCAAACACAAGCAGTCCGCTGTAGAGCAACGCATTGGCAACGAGTGTTGTCCGCCACCAATTCCACCGGTAGGATCTAAACATAACGACTACCCATAACCAAAAAATGAGCATAGGCGCAAAAACAACTGCTATAAAAGTCAGCGAATACAGATCCATCGAACCTTTTGTGGCCGTGCTGCTGGTACTAGGGACTAAAGCGAGGATAAAAAGAAAAAAAGTAAGGACAGAAGAATACCCCCAAAGTGCAATCTGAGGCATCCCCCATTTATAGGGTTTGTCGCTCTTTTTCTTTAGTTTTGGAACGTATAGTTCGTCCTTTCCTAATCGATAAAGCACATACATAAGCGGAATATCGATGGCAACACCAAAAAGTGCACTAATAAAGGTATAGTTATTTGGCTTATAAATTGTTAGAAAAGATAAAAATGAAATAAAAGGAGCAGCGGGCGCTGCTGAGTAAATAAGATAAATGACGTCAATCAATACATAAATGCCCAAAAAGTACTGCCAGAAAACAGGCGAGAGAAATTTTTTCTGATAAATATATCCATAGAGCCCAAATACGGCAATGAGAAAAAGCACCATCAGAATAATTTGGTTTGCAATATGGATGCCTGGGTCCATAAAAATGCTGAGGATATTTAAAAATGCCTCAATAATGGTAATGCCAAAATAAATCTTCCACCACATGCAGTGATTATATCAAACTCAGAGGCAGGAGTAATCGAAGTCAAAATTGGTTGTGTATTGTGTGAGTGTTACTGATCCTCCGGAGGTAAGTGGAGACAAAGAACAGTTAGTCTGAGCGCCTGTGAGATCTGATGCCCCTGGGCGCCAATTACGAAGCCCATTTAAGTTGCTGCTTTCGGGAACATCTCCGACAATGGTCCCCCATTGAAAGTTGGTGGAATAGATACCCACCGTTATGCTGCGTGACTGGAAGTAGGAAACCATTCCTTCCAAATCAACTCTGTTCCTTTGCAGTGCATCTGTTGAGCCTGAATCCCACGAGTTAGTCGTCTCGACATCAAGCCACCAGGGATAATCCGAAGGCGTTGCATCTACCCCTGCTGCTTGCGCTGCGGGAACAAATTTATTCTGTACATCATCAACTGCCCTGTTCCATCCATACTGCCAAGCACAAGCATTGGAAACCGAGCCGTCACAACTACCAAAAGGATTGGGAGCTGCATTACCCATTGGATCAGTATTATTGGTCGGCCATCTACCCGCAAGTCCGGGATTACCTGTATTTACGTAGAGTTGTACTTTTGCTTGATTTGGCGTACCCACAGATCCATCGGCCCACAATAGTTGGGTACTTAGACACGGATTGGTCGTTGTCGCAATCCCGCCGTTAATACCTACAATCCCAAAACCTTGACCTGATGGGAAAGCGTTATTGCACTGCGGATAGGAAATATCACTGCCGATTTTTGTCGGAGTTGGGGTAGGAGTCGGAGTATCTGAAGCTGTCGGTGTGGGTGACAAACTCGGTGTTGCCGTTGGTGTCGCTGTGGGAGTAACTGAAACGGTAAGGGTTGGCGAAGGAGTTGCTGGTGGGGTAACTGAAATTGTCGGCGTTGGAGTTTGTGAAACAGTTGGAGTTGGAGTAGCTGTTGGGTCAGGACTTGTCGTTGTCGTTGGCGTTGGCGTTGGGGTTTGTGAAATAGTCGGCGTAGGAGTCGGAGTTGCTGTCGGTGTGGGTGACAAACTCGGTGTTGCCGTTGGTGTCGCTGTGGGAGTAACTGAAACGGTAAGGGTTGGCGAAGGAGTTGCTGGTGGGGTAACTGAAATTGTCGGCGTTGGAGTTTGTGAAACAGTTGGAGTTGGAGTAGCTGTTGGGTCAGGACTTGTCGTTGTCGTTGGCGTTGGCGTTGGGGTTTGTGAAATAGTCGGCGTAGGAGTCGGAGTTGCTGTCGGTGTGGGTGACAAACTCGGTGTTGCCGTTGGTGTCGCTGTGGGAGTAACTGAAACGGTAAGGGTTGGCGAAGGAGTTGCTGTTGGGGTAACTGAAATTGTCGGCGTTGGTGTCTCGGTTACTGACGGCGTCACACTGATTGTTGGTGTCGGAGAATCCGAAACAGCAATTGTAGGCGTCACTGGATAATCAATTGTCGGAGTTGGGATATTTCGGTAGTGATTGTGAGTATGATTTACGAACTGGTGATGCGAGACAAAAAAGAAGGACAATGCATGAAAGCAGGCGAGCAGAAAATTGAACATAGTACTAGTAAATCACAAAATATCCTGTCCTGTCAAGCCGAATATTTTACTCATCTATAACATTGAAAATTAATCTAGGACTTAAGAAAATTGGAGTTGATATAGAAAGATATAATTGACACTGACGTAAGACCTCGTGATATATTAGGTGAACAATTTAACAGCCGTCAAAAGTTCCGAAAGCTGTGAAACTCAGCGCTATGCCGTAACTGTACAGTCAGATCGCAGACTTTTGATTTTACATTTTCTATCCTTCGAGCAAAGGAACAGAAGTCTATTAATACTTCTAAACTTCTCACTCGAGAAGTTTTTTTATTCTTTAGACCTTTTTCTTTGCACGAAAAAATCTAAGGTCTAATGAAAAAATTGCTAACAAGATCACTCATTCGAACCAAAATATTGCCAGGTGCCATCATTTGTATTGCCTTCGTTTCTGCAGCTGTACTTACTTATGCCTTCTCAACCAAACCGCATAACCAAACCATCTCTACAAAAAATACGCCCCATGAAAAAGGAATAACGCACATTTCATCTGCTTCCTCATCCGCAACCGAGCATGTATTGGGAACAAGCACACATCACGTTTTGCCGACTCTTGCTACTAATAAACAAACCGCTCAGCCGACAACAAGTGCAAACACCGCAGCTGCTTCTCACGTTTCAAACAGCAACTCAGACACTTCTTCCAATCAACAAACAGCACCCACTACAGCACCACTACCTACAACACCTGCCACTCCCACACAGACGCCAGCAAGTGCAACGGTTCAGATGCAAGTGCAAACTCCCGGTGGAACTTCAAGCTTCAGTACTAATCTAAACACTGGTGCAAATGCCTGCGATGTACTACAAGAAGCAAAAAATGAGGGGAAAATTACTTCGGTTACTTTTGATGACTCATACATGTCTTCGCTGCATAGCAGATATGTTACAGAAATAAGTGGTTACCAAAATAACTGGACTTTTACCGTAAACGGGAGTTCTCCCCTGGGCTGTTCTCTTGCAAATCCAAAACCAAACGACTCTATTGTATGGAAGTTTGGCTAGAAAGGGGGTGAAAATTATGAAAAAATTACTACAAAAAAGGGTACTAACACTACTTGTCATGATAACGTTTGCGTTAAGCACCCTTGTTTATTATACACCAATTGCATCAGCTGCCGGAGTATCGACTCACGTACGAATTGTTGGATCGACTCACACCGTTTGGTTTGGTGATGTGACAACTGACGGCTGTACTGTTACTGATACCGATAATAAACAACATACATTTGTACAGCCCTTGGCTGTGTGTGCCTTGGATGCTGCAGCAAAAGCAGGCGGATTTACCTATGATGTCAAAGATTTCGGAGGATCCCTTGGACTGTTCCTGCAAAGAATTGCACAAGACACAGGTGCTTCTGATTTCTCAACATTCTGGTCCTATGACATCAATGGAGCTGCCGCTTCGCAAGGCATTTCAAGCAAAATTATCAACAATGGCGACTCAGTGTATTTCCATTTTGAGGATCCCAGTGCCGATCCCAACAAGCGCGCAGTCAATGATGGGATAGTCTATCTCAAATCACAACAGCAAAGCAACGGACAGATCAGCAGCTTTACCGGAGTAAGCGGTTGGGCAGCGATGACCCTTGCAGCAGCTGGAGTAGATCCAAGTACTGTCAAAAGCGGCAATGCATCACTGCTGGCTTATTTAATGGGAAACCCACCAACAGCAAGTTCAGCTGCAACAGATTGGGAGCGAGGAATACTCGCAATCACAGCAAGCGACAAGAGCCCGTACAACTTTGGCGGAGTCAACTACGTTCAAACTCTTGAAAGTTATCACAATAATTCTCAGATAGGAGTAACAACTCAGATTAATGATGACGTATTTGGTCTTCTCGCCTTAGTTTCAGCAGGATCAGGTGCATCGATGCAAACAAAACAAGATGCACTCAAATTCATCCTTGCACATCAAGGAACTGATGGCGGATTTAGTTGGTCTACCACCGGAACAAGTGATGTTGATGATACAGCAGCAGCTTTGCAGGCGCTTATTGCAGCAAAAAATGCCGGCATGAATGCAACAGGGCTTTCAACAGCCATAACAAATGCCCAAAATTATATCCTTGCAGCCAAAAATACTGACGGAGGTTTTCCTTCAACCAAGGCCGATACATCAAACACATCAACAACGTCCTGGGCAGTTATGGCACTCACTGCTGCTGGCGATACCGGAGCAGATATAACCAATGCTGATGCCTACATGAGAGGCAATCAGGAGGAGAATGGTTCATTCAAATGGCAGCCATCTGCAGCGGGTGAGACCTTTACCACATCTTATGCAACTCTGGCATTAACTGGTAAATACTGGCCTGTGAAGATTTTTGCAGGAGTGACACCAACTCCTTCCCAAACAGCGACTCCTACACCAAGTCCAACTGCAACACCAACCGTTACACCGACACCTACACCAAGTGTAACGCCGAGCGGCAGTCCTACACCCTCTCCAACAATCACGCCAAACCCACACCAACATGGCGGAATTGCGGAGATACTGAAAAGGGAACAAGAGAGAATTCGAGAACAACAAAGGCAGTTATTCGAAAGAATACACGCTCAAATCCAAAAAGAATTGGATAGAATCTCAAAACTCTTTAGTGCATTCTTTATGCACAAATAACAAGCTTTATGGGGGTCTTGGTTGTTCCGGACCCCCGTAAAAAATATGCTAATATGAGAGAAGAAAACGAAATACTATGGTAGCAATAATGATGATAATCGGAGGCGTCCTTTTACGGCTTCTCCCCCATATGCCCAATTTTGCACCAATCGCGGCAACCGCTCTTTTCGGTGGTGTATATCTCAATAAAAAATACGCAATCATTATGCCGTTAATTGTCATGGCGATTTCGGACTATTTACTGCTCTATATCAATCCGTTTGGCAATCCGATGATGAATCTTAGTCATATATATCCGATAACTGCTCTGTTTCATGCAAGTACACCGTATGTTTGGGGCAGTTTTGTGCTCTGTGGGTATATTGGCATGTGGATCAGAAATCATAAGAGTATACAAAATATTATTGTTGGCTCGCTACTTTCTTCGGTACTATTCTTCCTAGTTACAAACTTCGGCTATTGGTTGGCATTTGATCTCTATCCCAAAACATTAAGTGGACAAATGGAAGCATATAGTATGGCCCTTCCTTTCTTCAAATGGACAGTTCTGGGAGATCTTTTTTATACTGGAGTATTTTTCTGTTCATACGAGCTAGCAACGAAATTTGCCAAGAATCCAAAACCCGCTCCTGTTCTGGAAGGCAATTGTAACTGAATAAGCGTAAGGACTTTCAGTTCCCACCTGCCCAGAAGCATAGAGCAGTGGGAGAGTTATTGCCCAGAGTAAGAGAGGAAGGAAGAGAGCTAAGACCTGTTCCATTTGTACAGAAACGAAGATTATTGCCAGAAATTCCAAGATTAACAACACTCCCCAAACCAGTCCCACGATAAAGAGTTGGTTGCGTTGTTCCCAAATTCATAAGAAGCGCGGCCCATACAAACGTCCCTGCAGTAAGGGCTTGTGGAGTAGTAAGGGCAAGTTGTTTTGGTCCAGTACTTGTAAAACTGGCACCCACATCTGCAGATCCTGAAAGAAGCGTTCCACTACTTGAATAGAGACCAGTAAAACTTCCGCTTGATGCGCCACTGCCTACAGCCTGTACTGCCCACCAGAGATTGGTAATTGTCATTCCTTGACGAATAGGTAACTTGACGAGATAGAGAGTTCCAGCAATCATAATTGAATTTGCCTGTGCATTATAAGGATCTGTTGTTGCGATAAGAAGTCCATTGTCTGATGGCAACCATAATTGTGTTGGATGAATATGTCCTGCATCTGCAGCAAGTCCGGTAGAGCCAGCAGCTTGATTTCCTGCAGGCTGAATATCAGTTGCTGTTGAATCAATTGTTGCACTTGAAGGGATTTCTGTTACATTTGAATAGGTAGAGCCATCAGTAGTAATCATGTTGCCTTTTGCAAGAGTTGGACTCGCACTAGTACCAAACATACCACTTGCTACATAAAAATTGTTTGAATTAAAGACTGTTCCAAGTGAAGCTATTCGTGTAGGATTGGTTGCAGCACCACCAGCTTGTGTTTGTGCAGCAAGACCGTAAATTGGTCTATTGGAGCCATTCGCAAATCCAGCATTGCCGATAATATGAAGTCCACGAATTCCTGAAGATGTTGTATCAACTCCGATTAATGCGAAAGTATTATCTGTCATAATATTTGAAAAAAATTGATTATTGGTAATTTGAATATTATTGGGTGTTGATGCGGGCGGAGTAATTTGGATAGCGGATGCTACATAATTATCAAATCTGTTGCCATTGATAATAACATGTGATGGATTACCATTAATCCAAATACAATTCTTTCCGGCTGTAGCACCTGGTGTAAGATGGTTATTCGCAATAATTGTCCCAGAAGCACCACTCAGAAGAACAATATTGTTGGCGCTATTTTGTGGCTTGGAATTAACAATAACTCCATCTGTATCATTAAGTTGTATCCCTGTATTTGCACCATTTACTCCATTGATAACACAGGTATCTATCCATACACTATTCCCTCCACTCTGTACATCAATACAGACTCCCGTCGCAGTAACTCCGCGGGCTTGCATGGATATGAGACGGGCATGAGAACCTGTAATAGCAACTAATGTATCCACACGGTTTTGGCCACTAATAGTAAGACCCCGAAGTTCTACCCCCGATCCACTAATTGTTATCATTGCGCTATTAGGAGAATAGCCACTTCCTGCACTAATAACAGAACCAAGGGTACTATTTATTTGTGACCATCCATCTCCGATAATAGTCACGCCACTATTTGTGATTGCTGGTAAAGGCGCAGTAATGATATATTGTCCAGCAGGAAGGTATCCACATGCGCCTGCTGAGGCAGCATTGATTGCTGTAATCCAATCAGTAAGAGCTTGGGTATCATTTGTTGAGCCATCACCGGTTGCACCATAATTCTTAGCATTAAGTGCACGGTTTTTAAGCGTACCATCGGAAGCATGCTCAACTTGAAGGAATGTATTAAGAAGTGTACCCCAATTCCCATCATCTCCACCAACTGTAGGTAATCGTGCTGCCATTAGTTATTATCTCCTTTGAAATTTCGTAATTCTTTCATAGTTTTATTTTCCGTATGAACCCCTACCAAACCCTTGTTGCGCTTTTGGATGAATAATAGTAGAAATATTTTTCATCATTCCTGTAAGGCCGGTTATGGTAAGAAGAATAAGCCCAGCATATAGTAGGAATTCTTTTCGGTCTACTTCTTTTTCAAGGAGTTCAGTAAAAGATTTAGAAAGCATTATTTAAATTTATCTAAATTTATAGAGCAGTGTCAAGTATTACTTTCTATCTCTTTTTATTCCTATTGACAACCCAAACCAATAGAAGAGAAACATAAAAAAGAAGAATAATGGGTAACGCCATAAGACACATGGTAAAAGGATCTGCAGAAAGAATTGCCCCAATAAGAAAAGCGCTTACGATAATGAATCGTTGATATAAAAGTATTTTTTTAACCGAAAGTTGGGTTACTGAATTGATTATATACAACACGAGTGGAAGTTGAAATAATATTCCAAAACCTATGAAATATTTTGTAACAAAAGATAAATAATCAGTCGCACTTATTAATGACTTCACATTTGTGGTACTAAACGTTGAGAAGAAATGGAGCGACGCAGGAAGAACAACAAAATATGCAAAAGAAATCCCCACAAGAAGCAGAACAAATGATAAAACAATAAACACAGGTGCTTTGTGAACTACTGAAACAGGAAGAAGAGGTTTGAGAAAAAGAAATGACTGATAAAGAAGATTTGGAATCATAAAAAGAACACCTACAAGCAGACTTACGGAAAGAATAACATTAAATCCTCCAGTTGGTGACGTGTAATAAACTGACTGATGCAAAGGGTATAAAAGCAAACTTATCAAAGGTTTCGCAGCGTAATATCCAATAGTTAACCCAATAATGAAACTTATAAAAATTAACAACAATCTTGCACGAAGCTCTGTAAGGTGTTGGGCAAATGGCTGTTTAACCAAAGCTTTTTTCTCCTTAGGCATTGTTACGAGGTTTTTGTTTTCGTCTTTGTCTTTGCATCTTTTGATTTCTCTTCTGACTCGTCATCTTTGAATCCCTTACGAATTTCTTTTATGGAATTGCTAATACCACGGGAAAGCTCAGGTAACTTCTTTCCCCCAAAGAGAACAAGAATAATAACTAAAATAAGGATAAGCTCTTCAAATCTTCCCAGTCCGAACATACTGTATTGATTATAGAAGATCTTTTAAAAAAAACAAGAGCTCTCTTGCAATCCCCAATCTTTTTAGTATATGCTTGAGAATAAGATGAAACGATATCTCTTAACTTTTCTTATCTTAAGTACTTTTTTATTTTCTTCTTTTCTCTTTCCTTTTGCTGTTCTTGCTGATACGTATGGAAGTGGCACCTATGGATCAGGTTTATATAGTGCACAAAATTCTTCAAATACCAATCCTATCGCATCTGCTATTACTGCAGTTGGCAATAGTATTTCTAGCTTCTTCTGCAGCAGTCAAGCTCCCTCCTCTGCTCCCAATCTCTATGAGATTGACGTTACATCAACAACTGCAACGGTATACTTCTCTCCTGCAGGAGGGCCCTATGACAGTCATTTTATAGCCTATGGACAAGGGAATAATAGCGAAGGATATGGGATTAATCTCACAACAAGTCAATCACCAGGCGCACTTTTCTACAAAATTGAACACCTTTCACCAAGCACTGTTTATACCTTTAAAGTACGCGGTGGAAATGGATGCAAACCTGGACCATGGAGTAATACGCTTACAATACAAACAAGATCAAGCACTTCTCGAACAACCGGTAAGTTCTATCCAAATCACCAAGCACAATATGTTACAGCACAAGGAAATTGGTGGACACAGACACAAAACTTCGTAGGAAGCATTTTCCCTACAGCTCCCAATACCGGACTTGCTCCCGCAAAAGAACATACCAAACTCTCAAATTCACATACTACTCATAAATCGAGCCAATCTTCAAATGCCGGAATTATAGGAATGATTTCAAATTTTTTTACAAATTTATTTCACTAATTATAACTATTGCCACAATTTAACCAGGTCTCGACTAACATTTTCCATTGAGTAAGTTCGGCTCATATGAATATGCGATGAAGCTTGCTAGAAGTACCAAACCCGCAGTAGTTGGTAATTAAACTTACATATATCTTGCCCTACGAGAATCGGAACGGATAGTTTTTCGGGCCATACGCGCCATTCTAATAGCCTCACGTGGACGTGCTCTTTTTAGAGGTACCGCTTCGTTTTGCTCTTCTTGAGGCCAAACACCAAAAAGCTTACCTTTTGAAATAACAAATGAAAGCCTATTCAATGTATTCATGTTAGTGAGACAAATACAAAGCTCAATCGGTGAAACTGTCTGACCTTTCTCTTGAAAAAGCACTTCAGGAACATTTCTTGAACCAGCTACATAGGGCTTTCTAATTTCTGTTATATCTGGAGGTGTTATTTTTACATTATATGGTTGTACTATTGCAGCTATTGTCTGCTGAATACCAGCAGGTTTTTTTTTTAATTTTCTGTTAGCATACTTTACAGCGCTATCGACATAAAACTGACTAAGAACCTCAGAAGGACGCATAGTGTAGGAATTATACCAGTTTTTCACTCCATTTCATACAGTAGTGGTCTGAGCCCATTAGAGGCCAACCTATTAATTCCTCTGTCTTAAAAATGCGGGCTGCCCTTGGCGAGCCTCGCCTTCTCTCTAATTGCGTTGCCGTAAGAAGGCGGGGATTTATTAGGAAGAAACTTCTTCTAGCTTCAATCCCTCCCGAAATGCTAAATATTACTTACAGCATTTCTTTGTCATTAAAACACAACATGAATGTATCAATATTTTTTAAAGAAGTCAACCTTGTGTATGGCTACATTAACATCTTCAATTCAATCACTGTCACGTTTTCAATGTTTGTGGTAGAGTAAGAAATAAGTATGGCAGATGAAACTACAGGTGGATCTGGAATTCCTAATCACGAACAAGGAGATACTCCAGAGGTAATTACTACTCCTGAAGGATTTAAAGTTCACGGACGGAATGAGACCTCACTTATTCGTTCACTAACCTCTCTTAATGGCACTCCTATTACAGATCTTGAAGCTATAATGCGACCAAAAGAAATCTCAAATGCTGGATTTTTAGGTAAAGATGAATCACTCACTGAAGTGTTAGCAGAAGATAATGATACAGTATTGGAAATGGGACTAACACATCAGCAATTAGGTGATTTTTTACATAGGTTTGATCGTGCGCCTAATGATATGTCGGGAATTTTTGGAACTACTTTTAACGATCAACGATTTGGACACTTTGCAACAACCTTTATGGGGAGTCAGGAATCTCCTTTTGATGATGGAACAGCTACGGCAAGCGACCATACAATTATTAACTTAGAAACAGGAGCAATGATTGGTTTTTCGGGACTGTTACCAGAGTTAATCCATCGTTATGGATTTTATGAAGGTAAAGGGACACCTTATCGAATAGACCCAAAAAAAATAGCAGAAATTGCAGGTTTTATTCCACTGCCAGAAGATGATCCTGTCGTACAATTAGTGAAAAATAGAGATGCACAAGTTGAAATAACAACAAGAGACCAATTTATACGAATCAATGGTCTTATGTCAGCAGCTGGAGAAGATATATTAAGTGGACAAAATTATCGCTTTATACCTGAGGATTCAGCCTCGCTATTGCATCTTTTGGGACGATTTGGAAGATCACCATATGATACAACAGAAGAAACTGAAGCAGAAAGAGCACATAGAGACCAGATTGCAGCTCGTATTGATACGAGAAATCTTACACCTCAAACTCTTAAACAAGAATTTATGGATGATACTACTTTAATTGATATAATACCTGCAAGTTTTCCACAGCTTAAACAAGTAGTATTGGATGGAATAGAACAATTGTCTGTGCCCTGCAGTCCAGATGGTCGCCCAAGCGTATTTTCAACAGAGGAATTTCTAGAAAAGGTTCTCAAACGTGATTCTGAAAAAGTTGACGGTGAAGATAACCCTCACAGGGAGTACTATGGAGGACTGCTCGGAAAATTAGCTAGAGATCCTGAAACGATTGGATTTCTTATCAAAGGCGCAACAAGACTTAAGGAACAACCTGAATTAATCGCAACATTCGATAGGATTCTCCCAACACTGAAGACAGATGTTATCGCACTGTATGCACAACAGGGCGCACCAGTAAGTAATGATATGACTCTAGAGCAGCTTATTGATGAACAAAAGAAAAGAGATGAGCATGAAAAAATGATAAACCATGTAGCTAGTATAGTTCACGAAAGAGGGGGTGTTGAAGATGTACAAACTGAAGATGCAGAAAGATTTGTAGCTGTCATGGATATTTTAAAAGATGCACCAGATCATCAATTTACTCATGATGAAAAAGAAACATTGAGGCGACTCAAAATTGATTCAGCACTTATCCCTTATGCTTTTAAAGCTGTTTCTCGACTTAATTATAGTTGGGATACCGCAAGTGTTATTTTCAGATTATATAATGGTTCAGCAAAAATAGAGCAAGAACTAGATCATGTATTGTCAACATTGCCAGACAATTTCGATTCACAAGCAAGAACTGCACTTGAAGCTCTTATTATAAATCAGGAAAGTGATTATGCACGAAAGTTTGATTTAGGTGCATTTACACGAAAGATTACAGTACGATTAGCCAATGTTGATTCTGGAGAAGATCAAGGACAAGCGGCTCAGGTTACTGAAAATGACGTTCTAAATGATTATTTCGAAATAGCTATACCTGAATTTAGTGACTTTCTCGCAAATCCTCTTGTTAAAAAATCCGCAGCAGACCTTGCAAGAGATCCTCTTAGTACACATGGAAGGATTGATGCAAGATTGGATACAACAGTTCTTGAATCACTTCCTGAAATAGAAATGCAGGATCGTTTTCAACGTACAAAGCAATATCGTAAACTTACCATTGGAGAAGATACATATTTTATTGGTGAGCGTGAAATAATTAAAGGAGAACCTAAAGCTGGTGCTCAGACACTTTCTCTATACACTGAAAATATTGTAGGATTGAATACAGAGATGATGTACTAGGTTTTTAATACAGTTATAAATTATATTCTCCATGTCGCAGAATATATCAATTTGCTCTCTAGTAGGCGACTCCTGCGTATGCTTTAATGAGGTAGTATTGGAGTATAAAGATTAGTTTCTCTGTCTCAAGAATGCAGGAATATCCCATTCGTCTTCTGCACTTTTTTCCTCTTTCTTCTCCTCTTGCTGTTGTTGTTGTGGTTGCTGCATTTGTGGCTGATTGGTAAAAGGATTGGAACGCATATCATCCTGCTCTTGTTGTTGTTGCGGCTCGTTATTCTGTTGTTGAGGTTGCATAAATGGATCCTGTTGACGGCTCAAGGGAGTTTGGGAGATCTCAGGAGTTGGCTGTGGAATAACGAACTGTTGCAGGCGCTGTTTGGCCTGGTCAAATCCTGTTGCAACAACAGTAATACGGATCTGATCATGCATTGACTCATCAATAGTTGCACCAAAGATAATATTGGCATCAGGATCTGCGGCTGCTGAGATGATCTTTGCAGCCTCATCAACCTCTGACATTGTGAGATCTGGTCCTCCAACGACATTGAACAAAACGCCGCGTGCGCCGTCCATTGATACTTCCAAAAGTGGGGATGCAATCGCAGAACGCGCTGCAGTCTGAGCTCTATTCTCACCAATTCCCGATCCGATACCCATCAGAGATGAGCCCGCATTGACCATGATATTTCGGACATCAGCGAAATCAACATTGATAAGACCCGGCATCGTGATGATTTCTGAAATACCCTGAACACCCTGTGTGAGTACTGAATCAGCAACCTTGAATGCATCCAAAAGAGACAATTTGCGATCCACCACTTCAAGAATACGCTGATTTGGGATAACAATAAGCGTATCAACTTTGTCTTTGAGGCTATCAATTCCTTCTTCTGCTGAAACCATCCGCCTTGTTCCTTCAAACATAAAAGGCTTGGTCACAACAGCAACAGTCAAGGCGCCAACCTCTTTGGCAACTTCAGCAACAATAGGTGTCGCGCCTGTTCCGGTACCACCGCCCATGCCGGCTGTAAGAAAGACCATATCAGACCCTTCAAGTACTTGCTTGATTTTCTCGCGTGATTCCTCAGCTGCTTCTCGACCAATTTCAGGATCACCGCCTGAGCCTAAACCTTTGGTAAATTGTTCACCGATTTGGATTTTGGTATCTGCTTTGTTGAGAAGAAGCGCCTGTGCGTCTGTGTTGACTGAGACGAAATCTACTCCGTGGATATTTCCTGCTGCTATCATAGAACCAATAGCATTACTTCCTCCACCACCAATTCCAATAACACGAATTTTTGCAAAATTTGTAGCTTGAGGTCGAATTAACATAGTAGCGGATCTTTGTCAAATCCTACCAGAAGTCAAAAGTAAATGCAAGTGGGTGAATTAAGGGATAAATGTTTTGACGAGGTTAATAATTCTCTTGATGACTTTGGAGACACCGATATTGCCGCCTGGCATACCAAAACGGAGTGGAGATTCTTTTGCGGCTGTCGTACTCATACCATAGCGTACCAGACCCACAGCCGTTGAGAACGCAGGATGCTGTACTTCATCAATAATTCCCTTCACATCTGTTGGCATACCGATTCTCACAGGCATCGCAAGCGTTCTTCTTGCAGCGTCACGAAGACCTACAGTGAGTGCTCCACCGCCCGTAAAGACAACACCAGCTGGAGTCTGCGCTGCAAAACCGCTCTTTTTGATTTCAAGAGCAATCATCGTGCAGATCTCGTTAAGCCGAGGCCTGATAATGCCATCAACCAATGTCTTTTGTGAAACTTTGCGGATATCTTCTGACAGATTGAGTGATGAAAGATCAACCTCATCAGATGGCTTTTGTTCATTTTCCCCTTCCTCAGAACGAACCACGCGCTTGCTTTGGGTTTGGGAGAAATATAATTTAATTTTTTCAGCACTCTCAAGAGAAATACGAAGCCCAATCGCCAAATCATTTGTCACATGACGTGCGCCTATTGCAAGAACAGATGAGTACGCCATCGAACCTTCAGTATAAACCGCAATATCCGTTGTCCCCGCTCCGATGTCTACCAAAACAACGCCGAGTTCTTTCTCTGTGTCTGAGAGAACAGAAAGTGAACTTGCAAAACCACTGAAAGCAAAACTATCCACATCCACACCCACTTCTGAAAATGCCTTTTCTAAATTCCGAAGAGAAACGGTATTTGCCGTGACAATATGCGTATCAACTTCAAGCCTGGTGCCAGACATGCCCACGGGATCCTTAATGCCTTCCTGTCCGTCGACAATATAATTTCTCGGCAATACATGGATAATGTCACGCGTTGAGGGGATAGAAATTGCTTTGGCTGCATCAATTACTCGCTGCAAATCACTCTCAGTTATTTCACCATTGGGTGTCGCAACTGCGACAACGCCTCGGGAATTTTGGCAGCTGATTTGACTTCCGCCAAGAGAAACAATCACATGTGAGGCAGAATAACCAGCCATCCTCTCAGCAGCTTCCAAGGAACCGTTGATTGCATGGACTGCTTCTTCAATATCAACAACTTGCCCTTTGCGGATACCTTGTGACTTTACTTCTGAAACACCCAAAACACTGATGACATTTTCAACAACTTTTGCGATGACAGTAACAATTTTGTAAGTACCGACATCGATTGCAACAATAATTCTACCTTCCATAATTTACAAAAACGAAACTAAATTCAACTTAACGCAAAACAATGCGAAACTCTCCGCGTTTTTTTCGCGTATTGTTTCGCGTACTTCTGCGAGTAGACAGTCATACAAACAGCCTAAGGTTTTAATACAATAACAGGTTGATCAAATCTTAAATCCAGCGAACTGAACTGTCTTCCTTCCTCCATTGTAAGATGTGAAAGGATGTATTGTAAAGAGGCTATTTGCGTCATTATATCTTTTTGAGTCGAAAAAGTCACGGTACTCTTGTCTTGCAAGCTCACAACGACTGAATCAGAACTGGTTGTAATAGAGGCATATTCGATATGCGCCTTTCTTAAATCGTTTTCAATTTGTCGCTGGGCTTTATTTCCCTGGTCTGCTTGAGCAACTTGAGCAGCTGAGAGTGGGCTGATATAAAGAGGTTTTTGCAATTTCAGTAAGAGAAAATAAAAACCTACACCAATCAAAATAATGACAAAAACCGATAAAACCGAGGAAAGAAAAATTATTTTTTTGATAAATCGTCTCCGTTTACGCGGCAGTTCTTTTCTCTTTTTCATATATTTTATTCCTATTCAAAACTTCTCGTCATTCCCGGCTTAACCAGGAATCTATATAGTGGATCCCGCGTTCCCTAATGGGACTAGCTTCTGCGAAGCGTCGCAGTGCGGGATGACGAACTAGAATAAGTTGGTTTTGAAACACGTTCTACCTCCTTAACAATTCTTTCTGCAGCATCAGTATGAATCAGCGCTTTGCCTTCTGCCTGATGCTTCGTATACTCATCTCTTTGTGAAAGCATTTCACTTATTTTTTGTGCCAATGCATCAGGTGTCACTGTTAATTGATTGACCACCTCAGCCAAACCGATTTTCTTAACAAATTGCGCATTGGTGAGCTGCTCATTATGCTGACCATAGGGCAAAGGGATAAGAAGCGACAGCTTTCCTAGATACAATAATTCAGTAACTGTATTGATTCCTGAGCGGGAAATGATAAGATCAGCTCGTCTCAAAATCTGCATCACTTTTTCAGGTTCAATAAATTTATGCAGGTCATATTTTTTTTGCACTTCCTCTGGCAAACTTTTCTTCTTTTCCGCGAGCCTCTGAAAATCATTAAATTCTTTAGCATCTCCTGTTTGGTGAATAACTGTATATTTCGCCAAAAGTTTTTCCAAACACCCTTCAATCAACAGATTGATCCCATGCGCGCCACCACTTCCCCCAGTAATGTATAACACTTCCCCCTTAATCGTGAGTGTATTGGGAAGTGGATCAAGAAACGTCTTTCGCAATGGATTACCGGTGAGTACTGTTTTCTTCTTGGAGAAGAATTGCTCTGATTCTTTCCATGAAATGCATATTTTCGTTGCGAAACGAGCAGCGATTTTATTTGCGAGTCCTGCATGGAGCGTCTGCTCATGAATAACAATTGGCAAACGAAATGCAGATGCTGCCAAAACAACAGGAACACTCACATACCCTCCAAAAGAAAGCACAACATCAGGTTTGTACTTGGTAATAATCTTTGTGGCTTGCGCAAATCCTACCGGCATTTTAACAAGAGACTTTAACGTATGACGAGTAAATTTGCGCTGGAGTCTTCCTGTTGTGAGCGGTTCAAAAGCAAAGCCTAACCTCTTAGCGGTTTGATATTCAAGTGATAAAGCGCTGTCTCCCTCAAACGTGTATTTGCGCCCGACTAGCAAAAATTGCCATTCTTTTGGCATCTGCCCCATAACCGCAAGCGCAGGTGAAAAATGCCCACCGCCTCCCACGGCGATTAAAACCTTCATATCTTAAGTATAGCATTGTTGTGAAAAGTTTTAACAGAAGAGAACGTTATTTTCTTTCTTAAGGGTGTTGTACTGGTCTTCCTAGTTGGTTTTTTTGGAGGTTAAAAGTGGTAATTATTGCCCGATGATCTGATTGGATATCAATTACTCTGGTATTTATTGGTTTAATGCCTTTTCCTCGGTAGAGCATATCATCAAGTTGACCTCGAAGACGATAAATGAATGTCTCCTTTCCGCCAAGACCTACCGATGACAAATTATTCTGCTCACGTACCCTAATATCAGTTTTTTCTGGCCCCGGACGGTGGTTGAAATCAGCACCAATAACAAGAGGTGTGTCATCTGCAAAGGTTTCTATCGCTGCCCCCATTGCTCTTACCTGATTCCTTCGAGCGCGATTAAGTGGTTTTGTAACCGGATGCAATGTTGCTGTCTCAAATACTTCTCCTGTTGGCGATTCTATTTTTGCTGTGAGCATATATCGTGCCCCAAAGAGTCTTCCCAATCTTGACCTGGCAAAGAATCGCTTTAAAAATCCATTTCGTGTCAAAGCATATTGATTTGTGTCGAGTACTTTATATCCTTCTTTAATAGCTATTGCCAAATCCAGATTGTCTGTACAAGCAAGTTGAAATCCATTATTCTGCAGTTTTTCTACCAGCTTGTCTCTTTTTGTTTTCACTTCGGAAAGGAGTAGCACATCAACATCATGAAATGGCTTTAGGCCATCAGCGCTTCGTATCATGCGACCCCTTTGGGCATTTGCAGTTGCAATAGTTATATTTTCACCTTCCATTATCTAATAAATACAATAGTATCATAGTCACTAATCTTACTGATACTAATTATTTCTGAAGTTTATACAAAACTATTTGATCGGCTACTTGTCGGGTTGTAATCTTCTTATATGGCAAAAAGGATGCTATTTCCCATACCGGATTTTTAAGCATTATTTTCAGAGGCAACTTAGAATAAACATACAATGTAGAAGCTTGAGGATATTGCGTAACTCCAAGAGGCACAAACCCTTGCACAGTTACCAAATACCTGACTACAGTTGCTCTATTATCTCCTGTCAGTTGATCGACAACATTGAAATTTGTGGGATGATCTCGCTCTATTTTTGCTGCTATCTGTTTTGCATCAGAATACGATAGTTTATTCATATGAGGTGAAAAAATGATATACACTGACAGCAAAATATACCCTGCCAAAATCATATAGGTAACCGGTCGTTTTATTTTTATTAATAAAACTGACAGCAGATAAAAAAGAAACGGCAGCAAAGAAATCAGATAAAAAGAATTTATAATAAAGCCAGTTCCGGAATCTGCTGGATGAGTCAGAATAAGAAAAAGTGTATTCATATTATAAAAATGGTTTCGTAATTCAAAAAGAATTACGGGGAAAAATCCAATGAGAAATCCTCCTATAAGCAAACCCACAGTCCGCAACTTCATTTTTTTGCTGATAAACAGCCAGAAAATACTCACAATAATTGCAAGAAGAAACGAATAGTGAAATTGCAAACCTAGACCAAACAATAACCCGATAAAAAGGAATATAAAAGAGGATTTCTTCTGTGTTTTAGTATGTACGAGCAGAGCCACAAGTAACATTGAAACTGGCAGCATAAAATAAGGATTCCAGTAGGATTGTGAATACGTAACGAGAAGCGGCGTGCATGCACAAAAAATACCAAAATAATAAGCAACGGCTTTTTCTTTTATGCTTTTATGCATAATAAGAAACGCAGTTACTAACACCGCCAAATTAAGAACTATCAAAAAATAAGAGACCGCTATCGGGTCCCAATGACCGATGAGAAGAGCAGGCAAAATAAGATAATACGGAGCCGGACCGAAGAAAAATTGTCTGCCATGAAAGGTATATTCAGAAGGCGGACCGATGAGAACAGGGTGCTTGGTCTCATACATCTGCCAAGTAACGAGAAAGTCCCGTGCCGCATCAGATCCGAAATTGAGTACTGAAGGAAGAGTAATGAGTCTCAAACTTAAAAAAAGCAAACAAATAAGAATTATAAAAGAACCCCTGGTTGAAAAAAAGAAACGCATAGTCTTTATATTTAGTATAGATACATTCTATCGTATATGAAAAGCAGTAAAAAATATTTCTATTGCTTCGGCAGAGTTTTGTAAAGAATCTCAACAATCTGTTCGAGGAGGAAATTTAACTACTGCATCGCAGAATGAATTCTTTGAATATTTGCAAGCGTATTTACTACACTTCGACCCTCATCTATATAACTGGCATTTAAGGTACCATCAGCTCGATAACCATCAACAAAAGTAATCAAATATTCGCTAGCAAGAAACGGTTTCCATGGTGCGGATGGCCCTGAAGCACCAGTATCAAGGCCAATTGTATCTGCAGGCCCCAATGCATGTTTAAATTCAGCATAGGTCCCAAATGCTTCCCGTATATGATAAGGAATTTGACTCAGCGATGCTACTCTACTCACCGCTTCAAGATAAAAAGGGTCTAGTCGATCTAGCTCATGATATTTTTCAGGATCATTTGAGGTATTATCCCTAGTAATTACTCTTCCAGTTCCACTCACATATACAAAACTTTGCTCACCTTCCCCAGCAGCAGATGGACCATAAGTGTACGCATAAGACATATCAGGTCGTGAAGCCTGCGTTATTATCATAACGCCGTTTTGCAAATCATCCTCATTAAACCCTCGTGCGATAAATTTCTTTTTCGCAGATGTAAAAGCGAAAGCATCTACAGACGCAATATGTACTTCTTTTACAGACCCATCCGGCAGAGGGAAAAATGTTGAACCAATTCCTGGTGAAGTTATGGCTGTTTTTATCGGATCTGTTTGTACCTTGAGGATATCAGTATATAAAGACTGCGCAAGAGAAGTTCTTTCAGCTTGCTCTCGGGTACGTCTCCGAGTTTCCTTTCTTTGACGCCATTGCGCAACCAATCCAATTTTTCTTTCAGTCATCGAGGAGATTATAATCTTCTACTATAAGTCTGTCAATATTATCTTGGTCTAATTTTTGGATGCTTGTTTTGAAATATTTAGAAGAATCCCAATTGATGCCAAATCAATAACTAGCGCAGAGCCTCCATAAGAGATAAACGGCAGTGGCACACCTGTGAGTGGGAAAAGCGCTGTCATCGCGCCAAGATTGATCACTACCTGCATCCCGATAAAAGCAATTATTCCTCCTGCAAGTAATTTGCCGAATTGATCTTTTGCTTTTCCCGCAATAAAAACACCGCGCCAAATCAGTGCTGCAAAAACAATTATTAAGATAACAGAACCGATAAACCCCAACTCTTCCGCAATAATTGGGAAAATAGAGTCAGTGACATTTTCAGGAAGGTATGCATACTTTTGAATCGAATTCCCAATCCCCAAACCAAATATTCCTCCTGAACCAAGCGCAATCAAGATTTGTTTTACGTGATACGAAGTGCCGCTAAGGGAATTTCCCAAATTAAGAAAACTCGTCAGACGAGAGGCACGATATGGCTGCAAAATAATATACAAAAACCCTATAAAACCGACAATAGGCGCGGCAATAAGAAATTGAATAATACTGCCTCCTGAAAGGAAATACACAATGGCCGACTCACTCATAATAATCGACGCCGTTCCCATGTCGGGCTCAAGCATAACAAGAAATAAGATGGCGCCCATCAAAAGCAGAAACGAAAAAAATCTCCCTTTTTCCTTATGAGAGAACCACGCAGCAAGATAAATCGCCAAACCTAATTTAACAAATTCAGCAGGCTGCAAGGTAATAAAGCCAAAATTCACCCAACGGTTTGCGCCTTTTGCACCTGAGCCGATGCCTGGAAGAAAAACCAAAACCAAGAGAATAAGCGCTATCACCAAAAGCGGCAATGCGAGATTGTATAATTTGTGATAATCAATACGGTAGAAAACGAAAAGCGAAGTCAAACCGATAACAGACCATATGAGCTGGCTTTTGATATAAGCAAATTTATCGCCGAAGAGATTAAAAGCAATTACTGATGAGGCATCATAGACCATCAGTAGTCCAAAAAGCATTAATGCGAGGGTTAAGAGAAAAAGAACAAGATCAAATTTACCTGTTGAGACTTTTTTGAAATGAAATCGTGGTTTCATGAGCAACAATATTATTATACATTACTGTTATTACGAAAGAGAGCATTTGAATCATAAAAAAACAAAATGGTTAAATGGCTGTATGGCTAATTGTTAACCATAAAACATATGACCATTTAGCCATATTTCTAGACCAGCGCGATAAAGACACCAAGCACTGCAAGAAGAAATCCGATAAGCCAGGCCCGCATAACGATTTTGGGCTCTTCCCAACCTCTTTTTAAGAGATATAAATGAAGCGGTGCCGCTGGAAGCAATTTTCGTCCGAGATATTTTTTACTAAGAAGCTGAATGAGTGATGATCCAACTTCCAGAACAAATACCCCGCCAATAATCATAAGAGCGAAGGCTTTGCCTGTCAAAAGTCCAGTTACCGCAAGTGCAGCTCCCAACGAAAGAGAACCCACATCTCCCAACCAAAGTCGTGCTTTGTAAATATTGAAATAGAGAAACGATGCCGTACTGCCGATGAGAACTGCGATAAAAATACCAAGCGGCTGATCTACTTGGACAGAACTTATCGCAAGAAAAGCCAACAAACAAATAATCAAAAGTCCTGTTGCCAATCCATCAAGCCCGTCGGTGATATTGAACGCATTAACAAAGCCGACTATCACAAAAGCGGCAAAAGGAATAAAAAGAAAACCTAAAAAGAGTTGTCCGACACCGTGAATAAAAATGAAATCATAATGCAGCTGGAAGTAAAAAACAAAGGCAATAATAAAGGCCAAAATCCACTGGATGATAAATTTGTGCCGGAACCGCAGGCCAAAAAATTTCTCTTGCCCGGGCGATACTAACTTCTTTAAATCATCATAAAATCCAAGTGCCCCAAAGCTAATAAAAGAGAAGAAGATGACAAAAACTTCCCACGGGTTTGTTTTGATATTAAAAATGCCATAGGACCAGGCAGTCCAAATAAGAACAACTACAATAATAAGAATCCCACCACCAAACGGGGTTCCGACTTTCCATGCATTAAATTTATCAAAAAGCGGCGTCCTTTTATTGAACATATCCTTGGTAACTTGTACTTTTCTACGTAATTTAATTCGATAAAGAAAATCAATAAAGGGCACCAGAAGAATTGCGGTAATGAGTGAGGCAGAAAGCATGAGTCCGAGAAGCTGTATCATATCAGTATTATACTCCTTTATTTTTAGAAGATAAACACTCGAGCTTTAGTTGTGGGTAATAAGAGGAATAATTTCGCGTAAATTCTCAACAGTTGCGTCGGGAGTAAAGTCACTATGCTGTTCTTGTACGTTTGCATACTCTCCACGTTTCATCCAAATGGTAACAACTGATGGGTCTGCTAGCTTTGCGCCGCGGAGCATATCAAGCCAATCATCAATAAAATAAACTTTTGCTTTCCCGCTATATTTTTCAAGAACCTCTTTCATAACCTCTAGTTTATATTCAACAATATGGGTATGTTCAGATAAAAAATAGTCCTTTATTTGGGTTCTTTCGAGCTTTTTATTTTGAAAAGCAATTTGCCCTTGTGAGAGAATACCAAGAGTGGCAACAGAAGCCAATTCTTTGAGCGTATCTTCAACTTCATTATATAATTCAAAAGTAGTAAGATTTGACTCTTTTAATTTTACGGTATTAAAAAGCGTGTTATCGATATCCAATAAAACGATAATATCATTCTTTTTCATAAGAGAAACGCAGTCGGTACACATTGGTGTCGCGTTTTTGAAAACCCAATTTCTCGTAAATATGAATTGCTGCGACTCTTTTTGGATTAGAAGTAAGTTCAACATAGTCAGCGTTATTTTCTTTCACAAGTGCAATAGCCTTCTCTGTAAGTAGCACTGCTATTCCTCTCCCTCTAAATTTTTCATCAACAATAACATCATCAAGATATGCTTTTTTTGAGTCAGGAATTCTAAAAACTGTGAGGGTAATCATACCAGCAATTTGTCCGCTCGTTGCTTCCTTTGCAACAAGTAAAAAACTCTGCGGACTGTTAAGCATTTCTTTCAATGCATCATCAGTTAAGGGCTTGTAATTTGAAACGAGTTGTTTGAGCAAACTTCTAACCGCTTCAGCAGTTTCCTCTGAAAACTCTTTTACTTGTTCAATGACTATATCGTTTGTATCCATAGTTATGTTTAAGTTTATAGCTCGTCATCCCGCACTGCGACGCTTCGCAGAAGCTAGTCCCATTAGGGAATGCGGGATCTATATAAATTTATTGCTAAGTATAGATTCCCGTTTGCACGGGAATGACAAAGAAATAACTTATTTCTTCAATCCTGCAAATAATTTTTCCGCTTCTGCAAGTTCCTCTTGGGTGTTAACGCCGCGCCATGGAATTGCGGCCTGCATTGTTTCAACTACTTCCTTCTTTTCTGCTGCAAGTTCAATAAGACTTACCAGATAATATTCACCTGTCACAGGACTTTTTTTTACTTGCTTTAAATATGTTCTCAAAAATTTGGTTGAAAAGAAATAGCACCCAACATTTATTTCCGTTATTGCACGCTGCTCATCAGTTGCATCTTTTTCCTCAACAATAGCTATTACTTTCCCCTCACTATCCCTCACAACGCGGCCTAGTGCAAAAGGATTCTGGACCTTTACTGTTAAAAAAGTAATGACAGCATCTGATTCAATATGTTTGGCGGCAAGTTGTGCAAGAATTTCTTGGGTATAAAAAGCTGAATCATCACCTTGAATTACAAGAATATCACTGACGTCCTCTCCAATCTTTTTAAATCCTGTTGCCACTGCATGCGCAGTTCCGAGACGCTTTTTCTGCTCGGCAAAAATAATATGCGTGTCATCCTGCAGTACTTTTCTTACAGACTCCTGTGCATAGCCGACAACCACCACAATAGAATGAAACGCCATATCCTCAAGCAAATCAACAGAATGCTTGACCAAGGGCTTTTTTGCAAGTGTCAGCGTTACTTTATTTTTACCTTTGGCGTTCATCCGTTTCCCTCGTCCTGCTGCCAAAATAATTGCTCCAAGTTTTCTATCCTTATTCATAATATATTTACAAAAACTAGTCCCTAGTCCCTAATACCTAATCCCTACCTCTAGTCTCTTTCTTTAACTCTCTTAATGTCTGCTCCTAATCCTTCCAATCTTTTTGCAAAATCTTCATATCCCCGGTCCAACTTTTCTACCCCGTAAATTGTCGATGTCCCTTTTGCGCCAAGAGCAGCCAATACAACTGCTGCACCAGCGCGGATATCAAGCGTTGTCATGACTGCGTCATGCAATTTTGTTGGCCCGGTAATTTTAACGGCATGAAAATAATCTGGATCGTCATCTTCTATATTGAAATTATATACGTCATTTTTATCTTTCACTTCCGGATTAAAAAGAGTCATTTTTGCACCCATTCTTTTCAAGTCATGTACATATCCTAATTTATTCTCAAAAACTGTTTCGTGAATCGTTGAGGTGCCTTGAGCTTGGGTCATCAGAACTGCCCAAGGCGCTTGCCAGTCAGTCAAAAATTCTGGAAAAATACCGGTTGTTACATCAACCGCATCAAGAGTCCCGTTGGCAAAAAATCGTATGCAGTCCTCCTTTATTTCATAGCCCGCTCCTGTTTGTTTGTACTTCTCCATGAAAGCATCGATATGTGCTTTTTGTGCGTCCTTAATAAGGATATCCCCGCCAGTCACGACCGCGGCAATTGCAAATGTTGCCACTTCGATTCTGTCTGGACTGATGGTCCATTCCGCGCCATGCAATTTTTCAACTCCCACAATAGTGATTTCACGATGACCTGTTCTTTTAACCTGTGCACCCATTTTATTAAGCAGTCCAATCACATCATCAATCTCCGGCTCTTCTGCCGCGTTGGTCAAAACAGTGGTTCCTTTCGCAAGAACTGCCGCAAGAATCATTGTCTCAGTACCGGTATGAGTATTTTTTTCAAAATGATAGTTTGTTCCTTGCAAAGTAAAGCGTTGCTTGTCTCCATGAGGTTTCGCATGAAAATAACCGTCTTCACTATTATAAGTAATATCCACATTCATATGGCTTATCCCCTCAACAGTGCGATCAATGGGTCTTGCACCGAGACGACAGCCCCCAGGGTTGGGAATAATTGCCTCTCCAGTCCGTGCAAGAAGCGGAGCAATAAACATCGATGAAGTCCTCGCAAGTGCTGCTTTATCAAGAGGAATGGAAGAGCGTTTGAACTCTTTCATCTCAATTGTTACCGTATGATCCGAAAGAACCACCTGCGCACCCAAGTCTTTCATAATATCAATCATCACAAAAAGATCAGCAATCAACGGTACATTGTGAATAACAACCTTTTCATCGGTGAGACACGCCGCAACAAGCGTTTTGAGCGCCGCATTTTTTGCACCAGTGACTTTAACTGTTCCCGATAAGGTATTGCCGCCTTTGATTACAAATTTTTCCATAATATATTTAGCTGTTACTCTTTCTTTTTCCCATGCTCATTTCTCCACTGCACAGCTTCTTCAGCTCTCTCCCACAATGTCTTTTTATCCATCGGTGTCAATTTGAATACTGCCGATAGGATCACATCTTTTGATTCATGCCACGGCTCATCAGTATAGACAAAATACGGCACTTCGCCAGTGTAGGTTTGCAAATCACCTGTTTCGCTCAAAAGCGTTACAGACTGCAGCACTTTATTTACCGGCAGATATTTTGGCTTATACTTCGCATTGGTATAAATTGCCCCGCCCACCGTTCCTGGCAAACCCAATTGATATTCCAATCCTGACAATCCCTCTTCAATCGTAAAACGTACGAGTTGATTCATCAAGACGCCGGCTTGGGCATACACCTGCATATTCTCAACGCCAACTTGGTTCTTTTTGATCGTTCCTTTCACGCTTGCTTTGTCAAACCGTCTGCATAAATTTTTAATGACCAAACCTTTGATGTCCTTTTCAGAGTGGATTCGTGCCCCACTTCCAAGGATATAGACAGGCAGATCAAGACTTCGAGCTGCATTTACTGCTTTGATCAACACATCTTGTGCATCCAATTCGATATAATACTCCGCAAAGACTGATGTCTTAAGAAGCGTATGTTCAGCCAACGGCTCATGCTCCCGAACCTTCCTTCCGATTATTTTTTCTAACTCGCCTGCCTTATTCATAATTCCGAAACGCTAAACAAACTCTAATTGAGAGTGAATACTGTATACATCTCCCGCTCCCATCGTTACAAGAACTGTATCCGTTCTGAGCCTGTTTTCGCTGATATATTGTACCACATCAGAAAGTTTTGGCAGATACATTACCGCTTTGTGACGATTACCCAAAGCAAAAGCCAAATTTTTTGAGGAGACGGCGGGGTCAGCTTCTTCACGAGCTGAGGCAAAAATATCAGTCAAAATTACCATATCTACACTGCCAAATGCGGTTGTGAATTGCTGGAACAATTGCTTGGTCCGTGAATAGGTATGCGGCTGGAAGATACAGATAATTTTTTTCTTTGGATATTGCTTGCGAAGTGCTGCAAGAGTCGTTTTAATTTCTGTAGGATGATGGGCGTAATCATCATAGACTTTTGCACCAGTTTTTAAATCTCCTACAAATTCCAATCGCCTTTTTGACCCACGAAAAGCAAGCAACCCCTTTTTGATTTTGTCTATTGATAAACCAGTTTCCAAACCGATAATTACTGTTGCCAATGCATTAAGTGCGTTATGTTCACCCACAACCCGCAGGACAAATTCCCCAAGCGGCACGCCTCTGGATTTCACCCAAAAGAATGTCTGCTCACCTGAGACGGTCACCCGATCAAGCACATAGTCATTTTCTAGACTAAACCCGTAGGTAATAACACGTCCTTCATACTCTTTAAGAAGCAGTTTTACCTGCGGATCATCTCCACAAGCGATAAGCAAACCCTTATCCGGTAATTGCTTAACAAAAGAAAGGAATGTCTCTCTGACTGCAGTGATTGTCGGATAAATATCCGGATGGTCGTGCTCAATATTGGTTATCACCGCAAATTTTGGATACTGCCACAAAAATCGCGCACGCTTATCATGAACAGGCTCAGTTGCATATTCATCCGCTTCAGCAACAAAATACCTGCCCTCGCCAAAATGTCCTGGCAATCCCAAAGAACCGATATCTCCTGTTCCGATAATATACGAGGGATCAAGACGGTTTTCTTTAAGCATTGTAGCTATCATCGCAGTCGTTGTCGTTTTGCCATGAGTACCAGCAACTGATATGCCGACAAATTGTTTCTTAAACAATGTGCCTTTCATATACTCCCCTGTTGCCTCACCCGCTGACATGACAGGGATGCTTTTATTTTTTGCAGCAACCACTTCAGGATTATCAAATCCGCCATGTGCGCCGGTCGTAATAACAAGTGTCTGATCCGTAATGTGATCGGATGAAAACCCGACAAAAGGAGTAATCCCTACTTTTTTTAAAGCGGCATCCGTAATAAATTCCTGCTCGACATCAGAACCCGTCACCTCAAACCCCGCCTCTTTTGCGATAATCGCAAGAGGCGTCATATTGGTCCCTTTGATCCCGACAAAATGAAACTTCTTTTTCATGGAACTCTTAAACAAATTATACTCGCAAATCTATGATCACCATCTCCACCACGGTAGGAATAAAAATTCGGATCACATTTAGTACAGATATCCATAACCTCGATATGCTCTTTTAGTATACCCTCTTTAAGAAGACATTGCTGAGCAACCGCACGAAGATCAAGATGGTAGTTCCCTTCTGTCTCTGTGTAAATATTCTTAAACTTTGGAAACGCTTCTTTAAACTGATCAATCAACTCTTTTCCAACTTCATAACAATCCCTTTCAATACTCGGCCCGATACCAACAATAATATCTTTTGGATTGGAATCAAATTCAGAATGCATACGCTTTATCGTATGTTCAATAACATGATGTAAAAGTCCTTTATATCCTGCATGTGCTACTGCAATTGCGTTTTGTTTTGGATCGTAAAATAAAAGCGGCAAACAATCTGCAGTCAAAACAGCAAGAGGGAAATAGTGTTTATCGGTAATCATGCCATCTGTGTCAGGAATTTGTGTTTTATCTAATTTCTCGATTACAGCCACGTTACCGCTGTGAATCTGTTTCATAGTAATCACACTATCAAAGATATTAAGAGTTTTTTCAAAATTCAGAAGAGCTGATCTATCGACTTGCTTAGTATCTAAACGCTTCATCGACATAAAAGCTTTTGAAGAGATGCCATGTACTATATCTTTATATTGTAGGAGATTTTTAAATTGATATGCTTTAGTCATCATCAGGAAACTCGTAATGTTATCGCTTCTTTTGCAGCCGCTGTCTCATCCCATGGTTCTTCACCTTTACCATAATTTATCGATTTTTCATGACCTTTGCCAGTCAAAATAACCACATCTCCCCTTTTTGCGAGACTAATAGCAAAATTGACTGCTTGCTTACGGTCTGGAACGACAAAAACATACTTTTTCCCTTTTTCCATACTGAAATGAACATCAAGACTTCTGATATCAGAAATAACAGTAAATCCTTTGATTCCGGCCATAATGTTATTATTAATTACTTCAATAGGCTCATCCCGTGGATCTTCACTCGTCAGGACAATAATATCCGCATACTTCGCCGAAAATTTCCCCATCTCAGGACGTTTATAGACGTCCCGCTTTCCAGCAGAGCCAAAGACGTGAATTAGGCGATTCTTGGCAAGCCGTTTTGCCTCAGGAAGAATGACTGAAAATGAATTAGGCGTATGAGCAAAATCATTGATAACCATAAAATCTTTATTGTAAATAATTTCCTGTCTGCCAAAAGGCGGTTTGAAACTCATCAGCCCCTTACGGATTGCGGTATCTGAAACATGCAGCTGCTGCAAAACGGCAATTGCCGCAAGACAATTATATTTGTTAAACGTTCCGAGCAGCTTTGTCTCAAAAGGAAATCGATGAGGATTAATATCAGAATCTTTTTTCAGTCCATAAGTCACGATTTTATTATGATACTTATGCATTTCTTTCTTTTTGAGGAGTAAATAGGAATGATCATCTTTATTCATGATCGCGATTTTTGCTTTTTTCAAAAGTCTCGCTTTTGCTTTGACATATTTTTCATATGTTTTGTGGTAATCCAAATGTTCACGGGTGATATTGGTAACAACGCCGATATCAATATGAATTCCCTGGACGCGATATTGATCCAACGCATGCGAAGTCACTTCCAAAACAATATATTTCACACCAACTTTTTTCGCTTTTTTAAGATATGCTTGTACAGCAAATCTCCCCGGAGTGGTCACATGAAATGCCAGATCAAATTTTTCTCCATCGATAACTGCACCAACTGTTGAAATAACTGCAGCTTTCTCTCCAGCCTCATGCAAAATATGATAAATGAGATTAGCAGTGGTGGTCTTTCCGTCAGTGCCTGTCACGCCGATAATTTTCATTCCCCGGGAAGGGAATCCATTGATGATATTGGCAATAATAGCCTGTTGAAAATGGTAAATATTTTTGGTCTGCTGCCACATTGGTTGTATTATACGCAAAAATCCAATTACTTCAAATAGCTATGGAGTAACAGCTTCACTTTATCATAATGTGTATAGATAACATATACCGTAACCAGCATAAGCCCGGGGAAAATACCAAAACGCTCAAGTAATCCTCCTGTCTGAACTCTAAATGTTTTAATCGGTGGAATACCAAATTTGATGGGGATTGGCAAAAACCACGGAACGCCTTCTGTCGTAAAACTATCCATCACAAGATGTGATGCATAGCCAATAATAAAAGCCCACCAGATGACCTCCATGTTGAGATGGGGAAAACTTGGCTTGAGAACTTGTAAAATATAATAAAATGCAAAACCAAACAAAAATGCGCCGACAAGTGAATGAGAAAGAAACCGATGCCCGCCGAGAAATTTGTCAAAAGTCTTTCCGACATATTTGCCAATCGGCAAATTTCTCCAAAAGGGTGCCGTCGGCTGATCGATATCAGGTGTTATACCGCCAATGAGATTTGCAACAACTGCAGTAATTCCTGTCGCAAGGGTGACATAAGGAATTGTTTGCGTCACGACAAAGACAGTCAATGCAGTAAATGCCGCCATATCATGAGTTCGCCCAGTCATATATATAATATAGTATAGCAAACTTTGCTGTTTTGAAACTAGTTCTGCTATGATGAGCAAATGAAAGTCATTAATCAAACTCGAAATACTATTCTCACAGAAAATATCATCCAACCAATCTCTCTTCTTGATCAAACGCTTGGATTATTGAAACACAAAACTCCAACTGCAATGCTTCTTAAGACTCGTTTTGGCATTCACACATTTGGCATGAAGTATCCGATTGATATCGTCATTTTGGACAAAGAAAACAAAGTAGTAGTTCTTAAAGAGAATCTCAAACCTAATCTGATATTTATCTGGAATTTCAAATATGAAACAATCCTTGAATTACCAGAAGGAACAATACAAAAAACAAAAACTGAAATAGATGATACTCTCCTATTTAGGTAATAATTAAACTCGCCTCTTCTTATTTACCTCTTTGCAAAACTATAACAACACACTATATACTTAAGAGAGATGAACGGCATAAGAAACAAAACGATACTGATTAGTATTAGCTTCATTACAATCTTAGTTCTGGCAGGTATTGCTTGGGGAATATTAAATTCTCCTTCAACTAATTCGAGCGAAAATAAAATAGCCACAAATAAAAATGCGAATTCGAATACCATACCAACAAACTCTCTTCCCACCTATCGTGGAGATACCTATACTGTCTCGTATCCCACGGGCTGGATGACGAAAAAAACGACGTTAGACAATGATGAGGGTACTATCGTTACATTTTCACCAGAACAGGTAAACGCTGGACAATTTGAAAGGATGAGCGTTGAAACACTCAATTCCCAAATAACTACAATTGGCACCTTAACTCAGATGTTTACGATTCTTCAATACACCCAAACAAATACGACAGTCGCGGGAATAAATGCGATGAAATATACAGCGATTCTCCCCGAACAAAATAGCAAACTCCACTCAACAGCCTATGTCTTGCAAAAAAATGGGAAAATATATGTGTTAAAACTTGAATACGATCAAGAAGAAACAAACACATCGCTTGAAGACCAATTTAATCAGTTTATTGCTTCATTTTCCGTAGAATAAACTTTATTATCAATAACTCCTCCCCATTCAACAGAGGTAAAACCGACTCTTTTTGGAGTGGGTGGAAGTTTCAAAGCAGAACCATACGTACTCGTAGCGATGGGTTTGAAATACGCAACAAATTGAATTTGCGTATCTGGCTTTGGCGATATTTCTACATGATCAACAGTTCCTTTTGCAGAAGTTGATAACACAGAGAAGAAAATATATGGTGAATTGAGTGCCTCCAATCGTGGCTGCCAGAAAGAAATAAACTCTTTCTTTTCACTACCGATTAAGCCTAATTTGCTCAAAAGCGCATCAAGGTTTTCTGCAAGCTTATCTTTCGGAATAACAAATCCCTGATGAGGTTTTTGAAACGTATTTACCGAAGATTCATAAAAGAGCTCAGTATATTTTTGATTCTGATACTCTAAACTCCCATCAGGATACGCAAGAACATGCTTCCATCCACCAGGCGGATAGAAAGGATTGGAAACAGTAATGCTCCCACTTGTCACCACTTGTACATTAACATAGGTCGGAACTGTTGGATAGAGATAAATAACAGGTTTTAAAATACAATAGTTGCCCATATTCTTATATGGAGCTTTACCGCACACTTGTGTACGGCAATTAGGTCCTCCATTTCTACAATCAGATATAATACTCCCGTCGGAATGATATATTATATATTTTGTAGTGCTTATGCATGTCAACGTATCATGGATACATTGACATGCCGGAGAAACGACGACACCATCATCATTATGCGTACAAACTGGCTTATTGGATGTGGGCTGTGGTTTTGCCGGTTGTGTTGGGACTATATTAGCCGGCAACGTAGGCTTTTGTGCGATCACAGTTGGTGCAAGAGTCGTAAACCCAAACGTTTCAAGTTGGAGTGTTTTATCATTATGTGAAGTGTCAGGAGTAGGTGTGATAATTTTTACGACGGTACCTGAAACAGGAGCACTGCTAGATGGCAGTCCCCCGACCGCTGTTATTCCTAAAATTATCAACAGCGCAAGTACCCCAAATACAAAAAAATTTCCTACTGTTCCTCGTTGTAATTTTTTAGTTATTTGTTTTCTTTTTTTCGTTTTTTTCTTCATCTACATTCAGCCTAAAGGAAAAGATAATGCGTGTCAATCATTGGTATTTTTTTGCTATAATACCTGTATGAAACCGATTATTACCTATGACGATTTTGCCAAACTCGATTTGCGTGTCGGAACTGTCGTCGAATGCGTTGAAAAAGAAGGATCAGACAAACTTCTCAGACTTACAGTCGATTTTGGAGAAGAAGGAACACGCAACATTCTTTCAGGAATAAAAAAATGGTACAAGCCAGCTGATCTCAAAGGCAAACAATTTGTTTTTGTTTTTAATCTCGCACCAAGAAAAATGATGGGTGAAGATTCAGAAGGAATGATCCTCGCGGCAGACGGCGAAAAACCATTACCCCTCAAACCTCGTGCCAAGGCTCAAAACGGGGCAAAGATTCTCTAGCTTATAAAAGCGAGGCATGAAGGATTTTTTCTGTTTCACTAGGGATTCCTTTGAAATAAAGATCAAATCCCGCCTGAAACCAAGAAAAAATTTTTCATGCCGAGCGAAATTTCATCAAACTAAATTCAAAAATATTTTAAATAAACTCCAACTTCTACTCACTGGGTGGAATGCCGTAATATAGCAAAATATCTTTTGCAACTGCAAAGAAAATTGGCGCTGCCGTCTCAGCTCCATAAATAGAAGCAGAAGGCTCATTCAGAACTACCAACATAACAAATTTTGGATCATTTGCCGGAGCAAAACCTACAAAAGAAGCAATCGTTTTAGTTGCATCATAATGCCCTTCTACAGGAATCTGGGCTGTTCCTGTCTTACCAGCAATAGCATATCCTTTAAGTCTTGCAAACTTTGCCTCTCCGTTATTAACAGCATTCACCATAATCTGTGTCATCACTTGCGCACTCGTTGCCGAAATTGGCTGATCAATCTGTTTGGGCGGAATCTGAATTGTCTGTCCATCAGGTGTTTGCACTGCCTGAACAACCTGCGGCTGCATACGTTTACCATTATTGGCAATTGAAGAAATGGCATCAAGCAGTTCAATTGGCGTTACTGTAATTCCCTGGCCGAAAGTTGCTGTTGCCAAATCAATTGGATACCATTGATCTTTCTGATGCATCTCGGGCGCTTCTTCTCCTTGTAAATCAATCCCCGTGGTATCCCCCACGCCAAATTTTTGTAAATAATCAACCATCCGATCAAGACCCAATTTCTCACCGACATACACCATTCCGGTATTATCAGAATGCACAATGACATCCGTCATAGATGTATTGGGGAAATATTTATCATCCCAGGTATGAATATCATAACCGCCTATCGAGACAGGCCCGCTGCATGCTGTACATTTTGTGTCTGGTTTGACAAGCCCTGCATCCATAGCTGATGCCATAATAATAGGTTTAAATGTCGATCCCGGCTCATAGGTGCTTGTGATAAAAGGATTGGCGTAGAGATTTTCTGAATAATCCTGATACGTTGTCGGGTCAAAGGTTGGGAATGATGACATTGCCAGAATGCCTCCTGTCTTGGGATCCATCACCGCTGCCATACCGCTTTTTGCGCCGTAAGTGGCAATTCCTTTCTTAAGCTCTTCATCAAGCATAAATTGGATTCTCCTATCAACATTAAGCACCAAATCCCGTCCGTCGACTTTCACCGTACTATCATTCATCTTGGCAAGAATCGGATGTCCGGCCGCATCATGCACAACAATTGAAATGCCATTTTTCCCACTCAACTGCCTATCGTAATATCCTTCAAGTCCGAAATAGCCCTTGTCATTGCCATTCTCATCCTTACCGACAAAACCCAAAAGATTGGCTGCCATAGATGCTTCCGGATAATACCGCACTGTTTGCTCTTCAAATCCAACTCCCGGCAAGTGCTGCGCATCAACCTTTTCTTTAACACTATTATCGATATGTGACTTAATGGGGACCCAAAATTTATTTTCTGAAAGAAGTGCGCTCACGGTTGCGCTTTGGAGAGAAAGCAATTTGCTAAGTTTGTCTGATTCGCTATCTTTGTCTTTCACAACTTTGGGATTGGCGTAGACAAGATATGCCAATTTGTCAGCGGCAATTGAGAAACCATCAGAGGTTTTTATTTCTCCCCGCTGCGCTTCAGAAACGACTTGTTGGTCATATTGTGCTTGTCCAATTGCGGATAATTCTTGTGCTCGAACTACCTGCCAATAAAAAAGGCGTGTAATAATCAGTCCCAAGACAATCAGAAAAAATAATAACGTAAATCTGTAGCGCCAAGTCATATATTTAGTGTATCAAACCGCAAAGAAGTATGAAAAGGTAAAACAATATATTACCGCATTGCAATCGGTAATGGAGTTGCAAGATCAATCTGTGATTTAACTGAAATATAGCCTAATTGCTTAGCTTTAATCGCAATATTGGTATACGATCCAGCCTGCAAATAGGCAACTTTTAAGAGTTCATTTTCTTTCTTCACTGCGCTGATTTGATTTTGTAAATCAACCAACTTGATACCCGTCGTTGAGATACTGTTCTCAAGCGTAATGCGCGCAACAACAAGTGCAACGACAATAATTCCTAAAAATGAGATAACTAACATTGGTTTTTTCATAGTTTTTCAAATACTCTTAATTTTGAACTCCGGCTTCTATTGTTTTTCGCAATCTCTTCCTCTGTTGGAACGATTGGCTTTTTGGTAATAATCGTCCCCAATCCCTTTTCTTCAAAATCAATAAATGCTCTTTTGACAATCCTATCTTCCAAAGAATGAAAAGAAATAATTGCAAGTCTTCCGCCGCTTTCGAGTAACGATACAGCCTTTGGCAACGCCTCAATCAAACTATTCAGCTCGTCATTGACTGCTATTCGCAGCGCCTGAAACACTTGTGTCGCCGGGTTTCTGCCGGCAGACTGACCTTTTTTAATAAAAGGGACTGCCCTTCTAATGATTTCCGCAAGCTCTGCTGTCGTTTCTATCCTCTTTATTTTTCTAGCTTCAATGATCCGGGCAACAATCACTCTCGTAAACCGCTCCTCACCTAATTTAGTAAATAACTCAATCAGCTCGTTTTTTGTTAGAACATTGACAAGATCACCTGCTTTTACGCTCAAATCCTTGTCCATTCGCATATCCAGCGGTCCATTATGTGCAAAACTAAATCCTCTCTCTGGCGAATCAAAGTGATGACTCGAAACTCCTAAATCAAATAAAATTCCGGCTACATTCTCAAATCCATTTTCGCGAGCTATCTTGTCAATGTCCTTAAAGTTACCCTTTACTAAAACTATTTCTCCGTTTCCAAACTTATTCTTTACAAAATCCAGCGCATCTTCATCGACATCCAAACCTAAGACACTCCCTCCACACTTCAATATTTCAAGGGTGTGTCCGCCGCCTCCGATCGTCCCGTCAATGTATTGTTTTCCGGCTTTAATCTGTAAATGCTCTAGTGTTTCTTGTAAAAGTACGCTTGTGTGATAAGTATTCATTTCATTCTTGTGGGCAGAATGCTCTATTCTTGTTCAGATAATTTCTCGGCTATCGATTCAATATTCTTTCCTAATTCTTTCTGATGCTCTTCCCAACTCTTTTTGTCCCACAATTCGACAAATCGCGCAATCCCTACAAAAATTACCTCCGTATCAATATGTCCAAATTCTCGTAAAAACTCTGGTACTACAAATCTCCCTTTCTGATCCAGCTCTACGTATGATGCGTTCCCAAGTAAGAACCGTTGCAGTTCTCGTGTTGCTTTACTGGTAAACGGTTTTCCCTCAGTTCCTTCCAAAAGTGTTTTCCAATTCTCTTCAGAGACAATCAACAAACAATTCTCAAACCCCTTCGTGACGATTAATTTCTCACCCAAGACATCTCTGAATTTTTTAGGCAGTCCAACTTGATGTTTCTCTCCAATCTTACTTTCAAACTGACCAATCAACATACATTCTTTTCCTACTTTTTCCTACTTTTGACTACCTTTCCCTATTTTGAACTTTTGGACAGAAGATGTCAACAGGTTGAGAACATGGTCTAGTGTGTCATAGGAGAAATAAATGCGGTATGTAGTGTCTATAAATGTAAGAAAATAGTAAGAATTTAAACGTCATTCCTGCGAATGCAGGAATCCAGAAAATTACTTATATAGATTCCCATCTTCATGGGAATGACGAAGAAAGTTAGAAGTTTAATTTATCTTGTACTTGATACACTTTATTATCACTCTTTGTAATTTTCAATGTAATCGCGACACCTTTTACTCCCTTATCATAACGAACAACATTGGCGGATTGGCTTCCCAAAATAAGCCAGCTTGATTGATACGATGATTTGCCTGAGGATATATTTGCTTGCCCGGTAATTCCACGCTGCACTTGCTCTTCTGCACCTTCGCTTTGTTCCTGAGCTGTTGAGTCAGCATCATACGTCAGTTCATATTCAATAGATTTAATGCCTGCCGCATTTGCGATAGTAAATCTTACTTTTTTGTCGTCAGATGATGCTTCAAGCTTGAGTCCTATTGCACTAGGCGAAAGATTCTGAACAGTATTATCACTTACTGTTTGATCTTGCGTGGATTGGTTATTCTTGCTTGCGAGAAAAAGAAAACTACCGCCGCCGAGGACTACAAGCACAACTACTACGATAAGAATCTGCATGCTGCGCTTCTTTAAGGGTTTCATGAATTAAGCATATCCTAACGTTTGTTCTCTGTCAAGATTGCAACTTTTGGGTAAAATAGCCTACCAGATCAGTGATCTTAACACGCTCTTGTTGAGTTGTATCACGATCACGGATAGTTACGGATTCATCATTCAATGTATCAAAATCAACGGTCACACACCAGGGTGTCCCGATCTCATCTTGTGACAGATATCTTTTGCCAATATTCCCCCGGTCATCAAAAGCAGTCATAAATTCTGGACTCAATAATTTGAAAACATCTTGTGCTTTCTTCACAAGTTCAGGTTTGTTTGCCAACAAAGGAAACACAGCAACTTTATATGGCGCAATCTTGGGGGATATTTTCAAAACGGTTCTATTTTCTTCTTCAACATACGCATCAGCCAAAACCATAAGCAGCAAACGATTAATACCAACAGCAGGCTCAATGACATGCGGCAAAATTTTCTTTTGTGTCTGAGGATCAGTGATCGTCAGATCTTTTTTTGAGGCCTCCTTATGCTGTGTCAAATCATAGTCAGTCCGGTAAGCAAGTCCCCATAGTTCTTTGAAACCAAAAGGAAATTTGTATTCCATATCCTCAGTCCTTTTGCTGTAGAATGATCTTTCTTCATCTTCATGCTCTCTCCAACGCAGATTGCTCTGTTGAATACCCAATTGTTTTGTTACGAAATCCCATATAGCATTTTTCCATTCTTCAAAAAGAGGTTTCCATTCTGTTGCCTCAGGATCGAAGAAGTATTCTATCTCTCCTGCCTCAAACTCAATAGTACGAAAGACCGAATTTCCCGCAGTAATTTCATTACGGAACATTTTTCCAAGCTGTCCGATACCAAAGGGAAGCCTTACTCTTGTTGAATCAACGACATTTCTAAAATTGATAAAAATACCCTGAGCTGTTTCTCCTCTAAGATATCCCATCCCTTGCTCACCTTCAACAATACCTAATTGGACAGGAAAGAGAAGATTAAATTTTTTAATTTTTGTCCAATCATCTTCTCCACAATTTGGACAAACCAAGGGGTTATGTGACAAATTACTCAGATTTGCACGGATATTTTCTAGCGATTCAAGTGATAATCCTTCCACTTTTCCTGTTTTAAGTGCCTTTGAGAAATCCCTATTCTTCACTCCATAAGCGCTGATAAGCTCATTAAGTGCATTTTTATCCATCGCTTCAATATAATTCTCAAGTAAATGATCCGCCCGCATCCTCGCCTTACAATGCCTGCAATCAATCATTGCATCTGCAAAACCTGCGACGTGTCCTGATGCCTCCCATATTTTATGATGAGAAATTATTCCTGAATCCAGACCGACGATATCTGAGCGTCCTTGAACAAAATATTTCCACCAGAGATTTTTGATGTTACGCAAGAGTTCTGTTCCGACAGGGCCGTAGTCATAAGTATTAGCTAAACCGCCGTAAATTTCAGATCCGGGGTAAATAAAACCGCGACGTTTTGCGAGGGCTACTATTTTATCCATTACATTTGCTTTCTCAGCCATGAATATATTATAGCAAAAATATAGGTAGATAAAATGATGAAGTCACTTTAAGAGGCTCTCACTTTCTATCTTAAAATACATCTACCTAGTTTATCTCTCACCCTACACGGCAGCGGGGTTGGGGTAGGACGATGTGGATGAAAGTAAGCGCTTGAATTAATAGTTTGCTGTTCTTTATACATAGTAGCAAGAAAGATAGCGTACACCATCACAGCTATTCCGAGTATGATAAAACCGATCTTGGCGGGTACAGGCATATGCAGAACATGTGTTGTTTTTCTCTTTGCCATACTAACTTAAGGTTAAAGTAAACTGACCAGCTTGTCAAGAGTATCTTAAATTTACTGCAATTTCGAAAAGATCGAGCGGCTTTTGAGTTTTCTTTCCAGGATATCCTCAATCATCTCATGCGTACCAAATCTTCTCTGCAGCACATCTTTTCTGTCCCAATAGCCAAGTTCTGAAAGCAGTGACACTTCAAAATCCTGCAGCAGACCGTCTGAATTTTGTGAAACCCGTGGAGCATCACTCACGCCCAAACCAAATGTTCCGAGAGTATAGTCATCAATTTCAGCTGTTGCGTATTGCGGCATATACCCAACTTCCTCTCCAGAGAGATCCGCCAACGTCTTTTGCAAAAGGAAAAAAACATTTCGATTCTCTTGATTTTCTGGGCATAATCCATCGACCAATTCACAAAAATGATATGCCAAACCAACTTTTCCAAAATCTTTTTTAACCTCAGAAAAATCAGTAAGCATTTTTGCCTCCGTCAGAATGGAGAAGGTATTGCCTTTGTATAGATGTAAAACTGTGTGGTTAAGAAGCTCAACATGTGCAGATCTTCTGCTGGTAATTTTGCGCACCCCTGCTGCTTTTATTTTTATCTTACCATAGTCCCTGGTCATCACAGTGAGGATCCGATCTGCCTCTCCGAAGTCGCGCCGTTTGATAATGATGCCCTCTGTTCTAAAACTCCTCATAGGCAGATTTGCGTGATCAAAACTTAACTGTTGTTGTTTTATCAGTGGTAAGGTAGAAGGTATCAACGGTATTGTTGTTAACCATCATATTGTATTGGTTGTTCTTGGCACCCGGCTGTTTTTGGATCAGAACAGGAAGTGGTGAGCCTGATTTCAACTTAAATGGCAGGGTATAATTAACTGTCAGCGTATTGATCCCCTCTGTTCTGACGGTAACAAATCCTTCAAAAAATGTCTTTCCCAAATCATCATACTGCGTCATCTTTACTTGTGATCCGGTACTGCTTGTTAATTGACTCCCTTTTGGCACGAGAATACGTATCCAATCACGGTATTCAGCATTCAAACACAAACCTCCACTCTTCAAACTACAATCCGATGGCGGATAAGGATTTTTGTAATGAATGGTTACTGTTTTGGTAATTGTTCCGTCATTTGCAACACTATACGCATTATCAATTGACTGCTGCATAAAGATATTAACTTTTGCACCGGAGAAATTGGTTTCGTTGATATAGAGATAATCTCCTTCAAACGGTTTCACCTGACCGGCAGCATTGAGTGCTTCTATCCCTTCCTGTGCTTGATCGTCAAACAAATCATACAAAATGTCTTTTCTGCTCGAACTCGTGATCATAGTTTGGAAAAGCGGACCCCAATATTTCTTGGGTGATGACGAAAGCGCTTTAACCATAATTGCAGAGAGCAAATCACCAAGCAAACTCTTACGCTCCGTCTTTACATAGTTAACCGGACGGGAAATACTATTCTCAAGTGCATAAATCACCTGTGGACAGTCACAATGCGGATCTTTATCTGTTGTGAAGGTTTGACCACCTGCCTGGACTTGATTGTCAAGAATCTTAATCGTTGAAACAAGAACATTGGTATTAATTGCGATAATGCCATCTATATCTTGATCACCGTTGGACTCCTGGTACATTGATTTAAATGTCTTCATCGACACCATAAAATCTGGTGATATATTACTGTCACGAAGATTTAATTGATAGACTCCTGGGAAGTATTTCTGTATTCCCGCCGGAGCTTTTGGTTTGTTAGGAATGGAGTCATCCAACGGATAAATATCGTCTGATTTTTCCAACTGAATTGATCCCTGATCTACTTTAAAAACAGCATAACCAGTGATAAATCCGCCCGTTGGTCTGAGCTCTTTATCATTCTGGAAAATCATAAGATATTTTTGAGGATGGTTTGCACCAAGAAGTGTTGGCAATGTTTTAATTAACGGTTTTGCATCAGTTATTCCTACAGCGCTCTCATCAGTAAAGGTTTTGAGACTTGTCAGCTGCGTCTTGACCGTTTTACCAAAAATAAGCGTTGGATAATGATTGGGATCAACCTGATCCATCTCTTTTTTCATCGCATTGAGCGATACTTCAATCTTGTCTATTTGCGGCGTAATTTTGCCAAGACTCAAAACAGCTGTCTTGATACGATCAGATGTTGATGTCGCTGCAGGATTATCAGTTCCTTTAAGACCTAATACATCAGCATATGGTATAAGAGCAGTCGTAATCGTTGCTGCAGCATCCAATCCATCCGATGCAGCATTCATCATGTGATCTGCGTCGTTATAGTACCAATTAACAAGCGGTACAATTTTTAACGGAAGGAGAAAGTGGAAATTTGTTTTTGTTTGATTAAGTAATTTTTGTGTCTTGCCAATTTCATCAGAAGCCAAAGCAACATTTTGTTGTTTGGCAGCAGTTGCAATCAGCTTTGCCTCTCGATAGGTTTTCAAACCAGACTTATAAGTCGCGTATGCGGGAATACTGATAAGAACAATAAGCAAAACAATAACGCCAAGAGTTATATAGAGCTTCTTGGCATGTTTAAAATCAAAATTAAAATTTGCTTTTTTCTTTCTTTTTGGCATAACTACTGGCGCACTCTGGCTCTTTGCGAAATCCGGCGTGCTTTTCACTCTTGTTGGGCTTGCCTTTACATTCTCACCGGAAGCCGCTGCATCTTTAAATTCAATTTTATCAAATCCTGACATCGTGTAGTATATATCATATCCAAGTTGCTCACCTTTTGTCAAATTACCAAAACACAAACTCCAAACAATTTCTCACCTCCCACTTCTCACCTCCCACCTCCCACTTCTCACCTCCCACCTCTCACCTCCCACCTCTCACCTCTCACCTCTCACCTCTCACCTCTCACCTCATAATGCTCCTTTGCCAGAAAGCATCGCCCATGGTGTTTTAACAATAATCCATAAATCCAAAAGCACTGATTTTCTTCGAGCATAATTGGCATCCATTTGAATTCGTTTGTCAAATTTCACTTCACTTCTGCCGCTTACTTGCCAATAGCCAGTAATCCCTGGCTTAACGGAGAGCACTTCGTGCACCAGATGTTTTGTCTGCGGATAAATATTTTGCTGCTTTTCCAATTCTTCAGGATAGTAAGGGCGTGGTCCGACCAAACTCATCTCCCCTCTTAACACATTTACCAATTGAGGGATTTCATCAAGAGAATATTTACGGATAACTTTGCCTACTCTTGTGATACGCGGATCATTTTTAATTTTATAATTTCCGCCTTTTTGCTGCTCTTCATAGGCAGCTTGAAATTTAGGATCGGTTTTGAGCAAATAGTATGCGTTCACGATCATAGAACGGAATTTGTATGGATAAAAAAACTTATTGTTTTTCCCTACACGTCTCGGCGTATCTGCAAGAACAGGACCTTGAGAATCAAGTTTAATCGCCAAAACAACAAGAAGAATAATAGGAAAAAAAATAATTAAGAGGAAGACTGATGAAGCAATATCAATAAGTCTTTTAACACCAAAATACCAAATATTTCTAATTTTATGTTTTCGAGCCATGTTCAAGAGTCTATATGTGCAATTATAGCCGAATATGGACTTTTCAGATAGATTCTATGCCAAATGCTCATAGGAGGTACCATCCAGATTTTGCACGAATTTTTTAATTTTTGGCACCGAATCTTTCGGACAAATTAGGATAACATCATCCATACTTACAACGACAAGCCCATCCAGATCAATACCGACGATAAGCTGTTTGGTTTCATTATGTAAAATTGAATCACGGCAGTCCTCAAGAAGAATTTTCCCTTTTGTCACATTTGCATCTACCTTATCACTGAGCGCTTCTTTGAGTGCTTCCCAGGCGCCAATATCACTCCACCCGATATCTGCTGAAATGACACTTGCTGACTTGTGATCAATTTTTTCTAAAATTGCTTCATCAAATGAAATCTTTTCAAGTGCTGGATAAACTTCACGTAATACTTTTTCATACTCATTAGTGCCGAATGCATCCTGAATTTTTTTCAGTTTTTCAAAAAGTTCTGGAGAGAACTCTTCAAAACGCTTCCAGAGAAAACGAGGTGTCGTCACAAAGTAACCTAAATTCCATGTGTGTTTACCGTCTTCGAGCCATAATTTTGCTGTTTCAAGTGCTGGACGATATTGAAAACCGGTAAACTCATAAAAAGGCAATTCATCAACGGTTTCTTTGAGATCACCAAAAGCAATATATCCCAGATTTTGATTTGCGAAACGGGGTTTCTGTCCAACAAAGATAATTTTGTCCGGATCTTTCAGAATTTGCTTTTCGGCTGTTCTCAATATCTTTCTGAATAATGCTTCCTTCTTCACTAAATGATCGCTTCCCCACAGAAGAGCTAGTGGCTCATCCGGATTGAGCTTTGCCATTTGTGCGACCACTAGACCAACAGCCGGTCCTATATCACGCATCTCTGGCTCCACAATAACGTTTTCTTTAGGAAGTTCTGGAAGTTGTTCTGAAATCAAATCAGAGTATTTGTCGCCCGTTGAAATAAAAATATCTTCCCACTTAAATTCAGGGAATAATTTGTGTACCGCAATCTGAAGCATTGAACGATCTGCGATAATCTTTCCAAACTGCTTTGGAGCGTTCTTACGAGAAAGTGGCCATAATCTGCTTCCGACACCACCTGCAAATAAAACAATTTTCATAAAGACTTTACTATTATAATATTATCTTATCTGATGCACAAGTTTTAAAAAGGCATTTTTGAAACTTCTCTGGCTAAAGCGCCCTGCATTCTTCTTACTTTCTTTGGGATCAAATTGCATGTGATCAAATACCTGCAGTGCATTTATCAATGATTCTTTGGTTTGCTTATCAAAAAAGAGCCCTGTTTTGCCTTCTTGGATCGTCTCCAGTGCACCTCCTCCACGAAAAGCAATAACTGGCTTACCAAATGCTTGCGCCTCAACAACGGTAAGTCCGAAATCCTCAAGTGCGGGGAAAATAAGCGCTTTGCAATTTTGGTAGTACTCACGAAGTGCTTTATCATCAACATCTCCCAAAAAGGTAACTGTGGGTCCGGCCATTTTTTCAAGCTCCTTTTTCCAACTTCCTTCACCAATAATTTTTAACGGCAATTTCAACTCATTACAAGCTTGGATCGCCAAATCAATCCTTTTGTATTTAGTGAATTTTGATAAACGCGAAACAATAAGAAAGTAGTCATTATTCTTTATATTTTTTTTAAAACTAGACGCTAGACGCTCAACGCTAGACGCTACTGCAACCGGTGGATAAATAACAACCGATTCCCTGTCATAGTACGTTTTAATCCTTTGCTGGACTTCTTTTGAAATCGCAACAAACGTATCAGGCCGTTTTGCTGCAACCTTGTCCCATTTTCGAAGATAGGAAACTGTCGGAGCAGCGAGTATTTTCAATGCTGGATTTTTAAAATATTCGTTATACCCGCTCCATAAATATCGTGTCGGCGTCAGACAATAACAAATGTGCACTGTTCCGGGCTTGGTGACAATGCCTTTTGCGGCTTCACTTGTCAACGATATCACGACATCATACTCAGAAAAATTAAATCGCTCAAAAGCAACCGGCATAAGAAATGGATATAACTCATGATGGGTAACTGCATGAGAAAAACGCTGCAAAAATGAGGGTTTGACAGAAAACTCTTTTGCCCAACCTGCTTTTTGCGGTGAATAAACAGAAGTAAATATCGGAGCGTTAGGAAATAGTTTATGCAGTGCGAGCAAAACTCGCTCAGCGCCTCCCCATTTATTAATCCGATCGTACACGAGTGCAACTTTCATAGATAGTTAGTGTTTGTTCCGCCATCTTTTTCCAAGAAAAAAATGCTGCTCTTTTCTTCCCTTTTTCACGATATTGCCCAAAGGCTTTACCTTCAGCTAAAACTTCACGTATTGTAGCATGCATGGAGTCAACCGCAAGAGGATCAAAATAAACTGCCGCATCTTTATAAATCTCTCGCAACACAGGAATATCAGAAGCAAGAACGACACAGTCTGAACGCATTGCTTCCAAACCTGTCAGACCAAATCCTTCCATCAATGATGGCAGAATTGTTGCAGCTGCATTGTGATAATAAAGCGGTAATTCTTTATTTGAAACAAAGCCCGCAAAGACTACATTTTTTGCAATTCCCAGTGCGGCGACTTTTACTTTTAGCCGTTGATAAAAATAGTCTTCTTTTCCCACAAAAACGAGTTTGGTTTGCGGAAATTCCGAAAGAGCTAGTTTAAATGCCTCGACCAGCCGATCAAGATTCTTGTGGGGATAGGCATTGCCGACATAGAGGAGATATTTTTGATCTTCAAACTCAAACTTTGCATTTTGCCCTTTGAATTGTGAGCCTTCTTCCACGCCCTCATAGGTTACAACGATTTTATCTTGCGAAACGCCCAAATGCTTTACAATCTCTTCTTTTGTTGCCTCTGAAACAGTAATTACTTTTTGCGCTTTTTGAGCAGCTTTTTTAATAACATATTTATAACCAAATAATTTTGCATAATAAATTGGCGACGGCAGTGTTGAAGCCTTTCCCGTCGGATAATGATGGATAATTAAATCATGAATAGTTATGACGAAGGGACGATTATAACCAATGGGCACCGAAAAATAAGGAAAGTGCACAAGGTCTACATTTTCTTTTTCCAAAACTTTAGGAAACTGCAGTTGCTCTTCTAGGGTATGCCACCTAATATCAGTTTCTACAATCTTCCAATCTTTATTCTTTATTCCTAATTCTTGACCTGTGCCCCGAGGGGTATTCCCAATTCTTTTTTTTGTAAACAAAACATAGGTATTTACTGTATCTAATTCTTGTAAATTCCAAACGAGATTGCGGATATACCGGCCAACACCAGTTTCATTCCAAAGTCTTGCATCAATGCCAATTTTCATAAAAATGCACCCGCAAACTCGTATTCAAATTTGAGTTAGCCGAAGGATAAAATTAGTATAGCACAGCTTTTTCGTAGACTTCGTCCAGCTTTTTTCCGATTTCTTTCCAGGTATATTTTTTCTCAACTAATTCCCGCCCGTTTTTTGCAATCTTGTTATAAACTCCATTGTCTTGCAATATTTTTACACTTTTCTCGGCTAGCTCTTGTGCTGTTTTGCCAATCATAATATCATGCCCATCTGTTGCCCCAAGTGCAGTTGCGCTCATTTGCATGGTGACAACTGGTGTACCGCTGGACATTGCCTCCAAAATTTTATAACTCGTCCCACCGCCAACCCGAAGCGGAGCTAATAAAAGAGATGCTTCCTGAAATATTTTTTCAGTAGGCAAACTTGAACTTGCTTCATCAAAAATTACATCCGGATCATCTGTCAAACTCCTAATTGAATCAGGAATTTTACGTCCCACAATCCATAATTGTATTGCTTGCTCTCCAAAGCCTTGACGTAGGAGGGGCCAGATTTCCTTAATAATAAACGTCACTGCATCTTTATTTTGAATCCAGGTGAAATCCCCCAAAAACAACATTTTCCTTTTCTGGGACTGCGAACCTTGCGCTCTTTTTTCAAAACTTTTAAATACAAACTGACTTGTATTTACCCCATTGGGGACAAGAAAAGGTTCAAAACGCGCTTTTTGCATCACCTGCTGATCTTCTTGTGAGACTGCAACAAGTGCTTTTGCTTTTTCCCAATAACCAACTTCTTCTTTTTTCATTTTTGTGATATCGAATTCAAGAAGCGGACGAAGGAACATTGGAGCTTTTTGTTTGAACTTTTTATAAACCAAATATTCAATATTGTGTTCGACTAGTACAATCGGCACCTTTGTCTGCACAAGATTTTGCATGACATAATAGGTCTCTACATGAATTAAATCAAATGTGTTTTTTGCAAGGATTTCCTGAATTTTTTGTTTGAAAAGAGACTGGGTATGTCCCGTGACAAGAAAAGAAGATGAAGAAATTCCCGTCTTTGCAATATTTCCAAAACTCCATTGCTTTTTGCGCCCAACAGTTATTACATCTTTGCAAATTTTTTTTACTTCCAAGACATCACTTTCTGTTTGATGAGAACGTTTTTCACAAATAAGCGTTATTTCATGCTTGCCAGACAATTCTTTAATAAGGTTATAGAGTCTTACTTGTCCGCCGGAAAAAAGTGGATAAGGAAGATAAGAAGAAACGAGCAAAATTTTCATGGCTAAATTCCTGACAAAGTCGCTGCATATGCTTCAGTTATGCCTTTGCATTGTTTTACATTAACGATGATAAATTTCGGATTTTGAGTAACGATAGTACAGTGTTTCATCCAATAATGTGTTGCAGTATCCAGATTTACCGATATTAAATACTGCGCTCCATTTTTAACTTCCCAAGGAATTTGTCCACCGCCAGTTGTCCAGCCATAACGATTGGTTTGATACAAAAATGATGAGTCATTTTGGTATGGAGTAATGACAAGTGCATTTTTGGGTAAGATACGATCTGCTGTCTGCCCCGCTTCAATAATTGCTGGATTATTGATATTAAAATAGTCGCGGACTTCAAACCACCCAAATGCAAACATCATAAGGACAAGCGATAGTGCAACGACCATATTAATAACCCGCTGATAATTGCTTGTGTGCACTGAAATAATGTAATCAAGTCCTTTTGCAATAAAAATAACTCCGATCGGCACAATCGGCATTTGATAATAATCATGCGTCACATTCCCTTTTGCAATAACGACAAAGAAAGCAAATATCGCAAGTAGCCACAGATAATACAGTAACCCTTCTTTTTTGGTATTGCCGCGAATAATGCCAATCCAAAAAAGTGCGAAACCACCTGTTGCAAAAATAAGTCGGTTCATCCGGTCATAAAGAAGCCACCGGAAATATGCACCGGTAAAACGGATATTACCTTCGTTATATAGCCAATATGTGGCGAATTGACCTTCTGGATGCTGATCAATATGAATTTTCCACAAAAGATATGGTATATAGCTAAAAAGGATAAACAGGTAGAAACCAGGTTTTTTCAGCACCTGGCGTTTCCATTTCCACAAGATGAGATAAAATATAGGCAATGTGAGAACAAGCGCATATGGTTTCAGAAGAATCGCCAAAGCAAATGCGAGTGCGCAGAGGATACAAAGCCATAATTTTTCCTTTTGCACCCACAAAGTCACTAAATAAATTGCTAAAACGCTGAAGAATACATACATTGGATCGGGAAGGATCACGCGGCCATAATAAATATTGTATGGAAGAAATGCATAAATAAACGCGGCAAACAATGCGATTCGCCGCCTTGAATATTGTGAGACAAGAAAATATAAAACAACAGGTGTTAAGGAGGCAAAAAAGATTGTCACAAGCCTTCCCCATTCCTCAATCGTAAAATGCCCCACAGAAACAAATCCCCAATACGATAACATATTATAAAGCGGAAATTCCGCAAAGAAATAGCGGTGAGGATCAGGTAAATGTTGCGCATTCAACGAATTTTCGGCATCAAATTTTGGATAAAGCGGCGTGAAACCTTCTTTGACAAAATTACGAGTGACAGCTGCAGTGTCAGCTTGCCTCCAACTCATCCAGTCGGCAATGGGACCATTAAAATGATAGAAACGTACAGCACATCCTAAAATAAAAATGAGGAACAGGGCTAGATAAATAAAATATGATTTTTGTAAATATGTGACTAGTTTCATAATGATTTTAACGCATTAACATTTCCCTGTTGATCAAATTGAAAAATATAGGTATTCTGATTGCCATTTTCATTTGTTGCGGCAGCTGCGTCTTTCAACGAATTCACTTCATGCACAAGGGGCAGGTTATCACGATAAATAAACCACAATCCATCAGAGAGACCAACGGGAAACACCCATGTATTATTTCGTACAACAGGCGTATCGATAAAATATACATTCGCTTTATCCGATAGAGAAGGATAGTTTTTCCTAAAGTAAAGTAGGGTGTTTTTAGTTATAGAACCTGACTGATGCCACTGTTGTTGCTCCTGTAAATTCGCGCCGAAATAAATTACTGAAAGAATTACTGAAACAATAACTAGACAAACTAATGCATAACGTGGTCTCTTAAAAAGTTTGATGAATAACAGCCGCAAAATCAAAACCAAAGCAAGAGAATAACCGATTGAGGCAAGATAAAGATATCGAGGTGCTATATTACCAAGAGGCAAAAATGGCAAAAGGGAAATAAAAGCAAAAACGAAACAAAAAATAAGTAAATTAGTATCTTTTTGACGCATCCACTGCATAACCTGTTTTTGATAGCGCGTGAACATCCAGCCAACATAACCGACAACTAGTACAGCAACAATGGTAAAGTAGACCCATTCTGTTCTGAGTCCATTCCGCAAAAGATTGTAAAATGCCAAAACGGGTAAACCTCCCAAGAAGAGGCCCAGATAGCCAAAATAATTACCCAATAAGTTTGGCAAGATACGGGAAAGATGATAGCTGTAATCTCCTCCTCCAAAGAATGCATGAGACATCCAACGAATAACAAAATACAAGATAAATATGATAAGAAAAGGCACCCAAGACAAATAGGTATTGGATCGTTTTTTAGGCTTAAGAAGTAATAGATCAAGCGCAATTAAAATAAAAGGAGCAACAACAGCAATTTCATAAGAAAGAAAAGCCAAAATGCCAAGTACCACGGCACCGATGTATGCAATAATTGACTTTCTTTCACGAAATGCGATGTACGCCAACATCATATACACAATAAACGTCGTACTGAGATCATCAGACAATGTAGAGAACCAGAAAATATTTTCTGTATGCGCTGGATGCAAGGCAAAAAGCAGCGCTGTTAGGAAGCCAACCAATTTATTACCTGATAGTTTTTTTGCTAGGAAAAAGACACCTGTGGCACAGAGGAAATGCACAAAAAGAATAAACAAATGATATCCTTGCGGCTGGAAAGAAAAAATTGTGTACAGGAAATAAACTATCACTTTGTCCAGTGGGCGATAAAAGAAATCTTGGGCATTGGTAAAGTATTTTGGCAAATCTGCAGGCAGTGAAGTAGCCGCCCAATGGAGCCAAGAAAAATCATCTGCAACAAAGAAATTATTGACCGAAGCTCCAAAAACACCTAATACAAGAAGCAAAATATACACAACTATCATGGGTGCGGAGGTGAATAGTTTGGTTAATTCTTTTTTATAGTACACTGGTTCTTTCTGATAGAGTTTTGCACTCCCCAATCCGATACCGAAAAGCAGCCAGAATGGTTCTGCAACTTTTGATGCTTCAAAAACATCAATAAGCGTTGCATTAACCAAAAGGCCAATAGTTCCTCCGGCCAAACCGAAAAGCAATGCTCGTGTTATCGGATCTTTGACAAAGCCAATAATATTTTTCATATAAATACCCAACATGACAAAAATGAAAAGGAACGTAAGCATTCCTGCAAGTCCTGTCTCTCCTAATGCGCGAAGATAGTCATTGTCTGAAGCAAGTGTCAAAGAAGAATATCCCGTTCCAAATAGCGGACTGCTCAAAAAGGCGTTCCAATCCCGCGGCCATTCCCCCTGAAAACGAGTCGTGAAAGAAATATCAAGCGCATAGGCTTTTTTGAGAAGAAAGGCACCAGAGACTGTTGAAATATTAACATTTTCATCTTCCAACTCCTGCAGTTCTGCATCTGTCAAAACCTGCGTGCTACCGCTAGGTAAACCCGTACTTGTCCCCACTGTTACCGTACCTGGCTGAGGAGATTGTGGATGTTTGTTGCCGGATGTTACCTGCGTCTTTGAAATTATTTTTTGTATGTCAGGATTTGTTCCAGGCTGTATTTGTACAATTTGTACGGGTTGGATTGTTTTTTCAAAACGTGCCAGCGTTGTATTGCTAACAAGAAATAAAACACCAACGCTGACAATAAGAAGCGGAATAATCCAAAGTTTTTTCTTCCAGAGAATCAGCATACTAATTGCACCGATAACATATGCTGCATATGATGTACGCGATGAGGTGAAATTAAGTAGTTCAAGTGCCAAAATAACAAGAATGGCAATGAGGGTTTTGAGATACCATTTCCTTACTGCAATAAAAACAGCAATAAAGATAGGCACAACAAAGACTAAATAAGCAGCTAAATCATAATGCCCTCCAAACGTTGCTGATATTCTTGAAAGCGTATCAAGACAAAACGGTGTTCCTTTCGCAAATTCTTCATTACCAGTCAAATATGCTGGAAAACAAAACGGGTAATGCTTAAAGAAGTCTGGAAAGACCGCCCACAAAATGGGATAGAATTTTTGCCCAAAGCCATACAATGTTATCAATGTGAGGGTAATTCCAAGTGTTGTGAGATAGAACAGAACATCGCTTTTCTTTTTTACTGAAGAAAACGCAGCAAAAAACAAAATCATATACTCAATACGTCTGAGATATTCAAGCGCTGCGATCTGCGGGAAAAAATTCTGCATGTGCGCGGCAAGAAAAAGCAAACAATAAATAAGCGAGAGAAGTCCCCCAATCCAGTAGGCTGCAACTGCAAATCCTTCAGGAAGCGGCAGAGAAACTTTCTTTCTCAGAAGTTGAACAAACCACACAAGAGAAACAAGTAAAATCAAAAAATCTTCCAAACGGATATACACCCACACATGAGAAATACCAATACTGGGAACTTTGGGATACAGTGGGATAAAAAGAATCGCAAGTGCAATAAAAAACCGTAAGATATTATTATCAACAAATGATAAGATTTTTTTCATGTTTTAGCGTAATAGTAAAGTATAATATTTTTTTACTCTAAATAACAATGGCAAAAAATAACTTTAGACTAGCTTAAAGCCCCAAACCTCTTTTTTATTACCGCAGTAAAGCAGCTCTTCCCAAACGATACTGTGGCTCTTTAAGTTTTCTTTCTCCGATTACTTTTGCAGGGACGCCTCCGACAATTGCGTACGGTTCAACATCTTTGGTAACTACTGCACCGGCAGCAACAATTGCGCCTTTTCCAATTGTCACTCCAGGCAAAATAATTGCACGCGGTCCAACAAAAACATAGTCATGAATGATGACAGGTGCGACTTCTGCTGCAAATGTGGGGCTTTCAATATCATGCTGTGCGTTATAGACCATCACTTCTGTTGCAAAATCGACATGATCACCGATTTGTAAATGTGCTCTGCCATCAAGGACTGCCCCTTCACCAATAATCGTGTCAGTGCCAATATGAATCTGTGCCGGATTGTAAAATCGTGCACCCATATGAAGTGTTGAACCAGCACCTATTTGCATTCCTGCCAAACGGAAAAAAAACCTTCTCACGTGATGGGAGGGAAACCACCCGATAAGATGAAGAAAAAAAACAACGATTTCAAGACCAACAGTGGATGCCCGCCGTTTGCCTTTTGCAACAAGCACGTCTTTTGTCATTTCTTCGGCTAGTAAATTTTTCATCATAGTTATTTTTTAGCAACTTCTTCCAAAACCGCTAATGTTTCTTTGGCTGACTTTTCCCAGCTGAATTTTGCAATCTGCTTTTTGCCTTTGGCAATTAATTCATCCCTCAGCTTCTTATCACTTGTCACCTTTTCTATCTTGTCAGCGATGTCGCCGACATCCTCAGGATCAACATACAGTGCCGCATCGCCTCCTGCTTCAGGAAGACTTGAAATGTTACTCGTAATCACCGGACAGCCGCGCCGCATCGCCTCCAAAACCGGCAATCCAAATCCTTCATACAGACTAGGGAGTACATAACAAAGCGCATGCTGATAAAAAACATCAAGATCTTCATCTGGAACATTTTCGAGAAACTTTACGGAATCCACCACTCCAAACTTTTCAGGCGCTGCCAAAATATCTTCATATTGCCACCCTCTTCGTCCGATAATCACAAGCTGCAGTTCTTTGTCATCCAAACGTGAAAATGCTTCAACCAAACGGACAATGTTTTTTCTGGGCTGAAGTGTCCCAACAAAAAGGACATATTTGTCTGAGATATGGTATTTTGCTTTCATTTGATTCATACCAAAAACTCGCGGCTCAAGCGAATGGATAATTTTTATTCCGGGATAGACCGTAACCACCTTTTCTTTGGGTGTTTTATACGCTTTTATTATATCATCTCTGCTTGAGTCACTAATAGTCAACACCCTTTTCGCTTTTGCTACAGAATACTGAGTCCAGTTACGAAGTTGATATAAATCTGGCGCAGTAAACATCTCTGGAAAACGCAAATAGGAAACATCCATGACTGAAATAACAGTCGGAACTGGAGAGAAACGAGGCGCATAATGTGTCATGCTGAAAAAGACATCAGGGCGTGGTTTGTGTAGATATAAATCAAGCGGCAAACGCCACTGTGTCCACATTTTCCCCGGTTTTAAGATTCGATAACGGAACCAATCGTTTTCAGCAGGTAAATTAGGCAACGGTTTGTCCTTTAAATAAACAATAAACTTTACATTTTGATCTCTAAATTTTGCACTTGAGAATTGCATCAGCAATTCGAATGCATATTCACTAATCCCTACTCTCTTTTGTACATTGGCTTCATTGCCATCAATTCCGATAATCATAGATTACAATCCTGGATAAACAACTCGCAATCTCTCATCTTCAATTCCAAGAATATCTTTTGCATCCTGTCTCGTTGCTTCAGAAATACATACTATCATAGCAGATTCTTTTTTAACCCACTGTAATTTTCTTTTTTGTGTTGAGACAATCTTCACAGCTGTTTCCTGCGGATATTTATAGACAATCAGATCATATAAAATAGTCATCTTTTTTGCCTTTTTGGCAGGTGGTTCAGTCCAATCCGAAGTGATAAAGACATCAACATCTCCTATCAAATTTTCAATTGGCATAACATGCAGTTTGTTCCAAAGAAGATTGAGAACAGTCGGTGGGAATTTGAATTGCTTAACGGTAACATTGGAAGGTAAATTCAAAACTGAAAATTGAAAACTTTTTCTGAGTGATGAGAAAAATAAGATATACTCATTCTCTTTATCTTCTTTTACAAGCTGCATAACCAAATCTTTCAAATAATTTGCAACCCCTGTCCTTTCGTACGCTAATTGTGAAATATCAATACCGATTTTCATATTATTTACTTACTTTTAAACGAGAACTTGTCCGCTTTTCAAGATAACTCAAAAAATGCATCAGATCAATAAGGATACTAACGCGCTGCATATTCCGTTTTTCAACAAATAATGCTCGCTGCCCAACATCTTCATTCTCTTTTTGCAAATGAGGATATCTGAACGGCACTTCAACTTCCAAAACAGCAAGCTTTTTCTTTAAAGCAGTTACAATAGGGAAAAACTGTATATTGGAATAAATATCGGGACTATACAGTTTCTCAAGAAGTGAAATACCTGAAAAATTATATACTCTTTTAAATAAAGCGATAATTTTCTTATCATTCCTGAATGCCCGTGGGCCAAAGAACCAATCCAATGCTGGCATCGATTTGGATAACATATTATTTGAATAAAGTGCCTCATTATAAATACTATTTGCTTCCACTTCTGATTCATACATATACTGCGGATAGGTTGCTTTAAAAAGTGCATCGTTTCGTTTTGGAACAACGATATCTGCTTTTCCTTCCAAAACCGGTACTACCATATGCGTTAGGCAATCAGTAACAACTGATACTTTTTCGGGCTCACAAAGAACGATTACCTCAACACCGGGAATCCTAACAGCTCTATCAATTGCCATCCTTTTTCCTCGTCCACTGCTCCCCTCAGCCTTTCTTCGAATAAGTGTCAACAAGGGATTTTTGGATAATTCTTTTAAAAATGTCTTCGGACTATTTTTATCAGCTATTGCGATATAATACCCAGCATCAATTGTTTTGTGAACAAACTCAATCGCCAGATCTCCACGAATCTTATCTGTATGTTTAATACTTCGAAGTTTTCCTTTGTACCATTTCGGATAGGAAGTAATTACAGCAAAAGCAACTTTTTTTGGATCAAAAACTACCTCAGGCATATATTTAATTGTAGCACAATCAAGATAATCAGTAATTTATTATTTCTGATCACTGGAATATTTGAGTGGAAAATTGTGAGGAGTATTCGCTTCTCCCTGCGAACCGTAAGAGAGATTAATCATAAGATCAGCGAGAAATCCAGTGAAAAATACCTGAAAACCGCTAATAACCAACAATACGCCTCCGAACAGAATAGGACGCCGGTAAATCGATTGACCGAGAAATGTGTGAATGTATGTTAAGTATAATAAAATGATAAAACCTACAAGTAAAAACAATCCGCCAATAACCCCAAAAAAATGCAGCGGACGATTCCTATACTTTACAAGGAAAAACATGGTAAAGAGGTCGGGTAAATTTTTCCAAACTTTTGAAAATCCATATTTAGACTTTCCGAAATTTCTTGTATCATGTTCGACTACTACTTCCCCAACAACATATCCCTCTTGATATAAAAGCAATGGAATAAATCGATATAATCCGCCATAAATATAGAGCTTTTCTACTGCTTCTTTTGAGAACAGTTTAAGACCGCAATCAATATCATGAAGTTTGAGTCCAAACACAATACCTATTAAATAGTTGAAAAATTTGGAAATCACTACCATTTTTTGTTTGTCTTTTCGATTTTTTCTCCACCCGCAAACAACATCAAATCCCTCTTTATGCTTGGCAACAAACTTATGCAACTCTGACGGTTTGTCTTGTAAATCCGCGTCCATCGTTATAATAGTATCTCCCTTCGCATGAAAAAATCCGTATGCGAGTGCATCTGCTTTACCTCTATTTCTTTTGAAGGAAAAAACGCGGATGGACTTATTTTTCTGTGCGAGTGATTTGAGGATACCTAATGTTCCATCAGTAGAACCATCGTCAATAAAAATAACTTCATATTCCTTTGAGACTTCAGGGAGATATGTCAGCAACTCGTCATAAAACGCTTTAATTCCATCTTCTTCATCTTTAGCAGGCACAATAACACTTATCATACTCATGCAATTGTATCATTTTTTAGTATCAAACCAAAATAATATCACCGCAGCAAGTAAAAAAACGGCAGCATACCAGATGAGCCGTTCTGCTGTAAAGAATACCCAAAAATGAAAAAGAGGTATTGCGAGTAGCAGGCAAACCAATCCGGCCCAAACAAGTAACCGAGGCCTTCTAATAAAGAGAAATACTACAAGTATTATTAAAAACAAAATATCCTGCGGTTTCATTCTGCTCTATTTTACCATTTATAAATCTATACTTCCAAATAGTAAGTTTCACGCGTATAATGAAAGCATATTTATTGCTTGATAAATCGGCCTTTTTTATGAAAAACAAACAGATATATTTCTTTATGGGCACTATAGCGGAATTCATTAAACTCGCCCCCATTATGAAAGAATTAAAAAGGAGAAAAATTCCTTTTAAAATTATTACCTCAGGACAAAACAGGATAAGATTTGAAGATTTAAAAAAGTACACAGGTCCATTGAAAATTGATATTGCCATGAAAGAAAAAACCAATAAATCATCTATGCTGCAATTTTTATGGTGGAATATGAAGACTATTATTATTTCGTTATTCATTTTTAACAAAGAGTTCAAAGGATTAAATAAAGAGAATAGTTATTTTATTGTCCACGGTGATACAATATCTTCTTTGCTAGGTTCAATAATTGCAAAAAGATATGGATTAAAATTAGTCCATATAGAATCCGGTCTGAGATCTTTTAATTTTTTTGAACCATTTCCTGAAGAAATTTGCCGATTTATTAATATCAATTTGGCTAACCTACTCTTTTGCCCAACGCAGTGGGCATATGATAACACCAAAAAAGTAAGAGGCAAACGCATAAACACCATTCAAAATACGTTAATTGAGCCATGTCTCTGGGCGCTTAATCAATCTAAAGAAGTTGATTACAATAAAAAGTTTGGTAAATATTACATAATCATTATGCATAGACAAGAACATGTCTATTTTCAAAAAGAATGGACTCGAAATATGCTAGACTTCATCATTAATAATGCTCCTAAGGATTTAAATTGTATTTTTATTCTTCATGCCCTTACGTCAAGATTTTTGGAAAGTGAACGGTTAAATACCAATAAAGAAGTGGAAAAACGGCTAATCCTCTTGCCAAGTTTACCTTATGTGGATTTCATGAACCTTATGAGCAATGCTGAATTTATCGCAACCGATGGATGTACCAATCAAGAAGAAGCATATTACATGGGCCTTCCAATGCTCGCTTTACGAAATCTTACTGAGCGAATTGAAGGTCTTAATGAGAACGTAATAATCAGTAAAGGCAATAAGAAAAAAATTAAGAAATTTCTTAACGAATATAAAGATTATCGAAGAAAACCAATTGTTTTTAAACAGCGGCCTTCTAAAATGATTGTAGATTATTTAATAAATGCTTAAGAATGAAAACGTTGTATCGAAATCTAGCAATTTGAGAAATAATATACTAGAATAATCTAACTTAAAATATGGCTAAAATATCCTTAGTTTCAATCGTTATTCCAACAAAAAATGCTGGTTTGTTTTTGGATAATTGTCTCAAAACCATTACAAAGCAAACGTACAGAAACATTGAAGTTATTATTGTGGACGGGAATTCACAAGATAGTACGCTTAAAATCGCAGCAAAATATAAAGCTAAGGTATTCCAATTTGATCCCAAACTGCCGCCAGGCAAATTTGATGCTACCCATCGTCGAAACTTCGGTGTTAAAAAAGCAAAGGGAGAATTTATTTTCTATGCTGATGCAGATTATGAATTTTCTCCAAAAGTCATCGAAGAAGCAGTAAAAGCCTGCCAAAAACATGGATACAGCGCGATTATCAATCCCCTTGATACTTTTGGCATTGGCTTGTGGGCACAGGCCAAACAATTAGAGAGAAGATGTTATTTTGAAGACGATACTGTTGAAGCGCCTCGCTTTTTTAGAAAGTCTGCATGGGACGAAGTCGGCGGTCTCGATCAGGAAATTAGCGGAGGTGGCGACGATTGGGATATCTATTTAAAACTGCTTGAAAAAGGATATACCGTTGGGAGAATAAAAACCATTGTAAAACACAATGAAGGCAATCTGAAATTGGGAAAGCTTTATAAAAAAGCGTTTATGTATGGCAAAGACGTCCTTAAATATTATAAGAAACGCCCAAAAAGTGCCGTCAGAAGTTACTTTCCGATACGACCTGGGTATCTAAAACACTGGAAATTGTTAGTTAGTAGACCGAAGGATACATCAGTATTAATTTTTGTGCGCCTTGTTGAGTATTCAGCGGGCGCTATGGGAGTTTTATATACGTTAGTAAAGCCGAATGAATAATTACTGGAAAAACAAAAAAATACTAATAACAGGAAGCGGCGGTTTTATTGGTTCAAATGCAGTTGAGTATTTTCTAAAAAAAGGTGCACTTATTTCGGCAACAGTATCTCCTACTACCAACCTCAAAACGCTTAGAAAAAAACTTGGATCAAATATTAATAACATTAATCTTATTGAAATAAACCTGCTTGATAATAATAAAGTGCATACTATTACTAGAGGTAATGAGATTATTATGAATTTTGCTGCGATTGACGGCGGGATGAAATTCAAAGTTGAACATTCTCTTGAAATTTATCGTAAAAATTTTTCTATAACAAAAACGTTGTTAGATGCAGCTATAAAAGCACATGCCAAATCGTTTCTTTTACTAAGTTCTTCAGACATTTATCCAATCGATGCAAAAAGACCTTTGACGGAAAAAAAAGCAAAAAATCTCAAATGGGATCCTAAAAAAGAAGGATATAAACTCGCAAAATGGGAATCAGAACAATATGCGTTGGAACTGGCAAAAAACTCTAACTTACACATTGCCATAGTAAGACCTGCAAATCTGTATGGCCCCAGAGATAATTTTGAAGATGAGTCAAAAATGCGTTTTATTCCCTCTGTAATTAAAAACATTCATCTAGAGAAAAAGCCTGTGACAATTTGGGGAGATGGATCACAAATGAAATCATTTCTTTATATTGAAAATTTTTTGGAAATATGTGCTGCACTTATCGAAAAGGGTATTTTTAATATTCCTATTAATGTTGCGAGTAAAACTCCAATAACATTAAAAAATCTTGCGCAAAAAATAGTAACTCTTGCTAACACCGACATCCCAGTAATAGCTGAAAAAAAACAAAAAGCTGGAACTAAAAAAATACTGCTTGATATTTCTTTACTGGAAAAGATGATTGGAGAAATCAAAGAGACAGATTTAGAAACTGGCTTAAAAAACACCATAGCATATTTTAAAGCACATTTGCCCAATAGCTAAAGGTAAAATTTTAGAATCCAAACTTTTCCATCTTCTCAAACGCTATCGAATATTCATTATCCCATGTGTTATTTTTTGCAAAAGCAAAGGCATTTTTTCGAAGAGAGCGATATAATTTTTTATCGATAAACACTTTAATAATTGCATCTGCCAAAGCTTTTTTATTATCCTGCACAATAATAGCAGCGCCTCTCTTTTCTGCATCTTTTCCAAGAGGCGGAACAGTTGTAGTAATCGTTGGCAACCCAGCAGCAAGATACGCACGAATTTTTGTTGCGTCGCCATACAAACGAGCAGAGCCCGGGATATTAATATAGGGAGCAAGGGCAATCGCAAATGATTTAATAGTTGCTGAAACTTTTTCCCGATCCGCAATAAATCCATGAAACACCACAGCTTTTTCTATTTTTAAACGTTTAACCAACTTCTGCAATCGTTCTTCATTTGCAGCACCTCCACCGACAATGTGTAAAGTCGCTTTAGGGAATTTTTTTAATACCAGTGGCAACGCTTCAACTGCGAGATCAGGCCCATTCTCCTGCCCTAATGTACCCATAAAAACCAACGAATAGGAAATGACATCTTTTTCCTGCGCCTGAAAAATTTGTTTGGGATATAAAGCATTGGGCACCTGTAATACTGGAGCTGATTTTTTTAAATTTAAACCTGCCTTAACTCTCGCCGGCTGCATCGCCCATGAGACATCCCAGATAACATCTGCTTTCATCGCTGCTTGTCGATCAAGCCATAAATAAAGATCATTAAACCACTTTTGCGAATAACGATTGGGCGAATAATCTGAAACATAATAAATCACAGTTTTTATTTTCCCCAATTTTTTAAGAAAAACTCCAGCCAATGCATTGATCGCTTCAAAACCAATAAAAAAATTATAAGGAATATTTGTCTCAAGACCAATATTTAAAACTGAAAAGAAATCACGAAGTTTGAAAGAAATATGTGTCGCATCAGTATTTGACAATTTTAAAAATGGATACAGAATATAAACCCACCAAGATACTTTTTTAATTGTCTTTTTTTTCTTATTGTATATTTCAACAATCGGCATCACAAAATCACTTCCCGGATATACTTGGTCAATCAAAACAGTTTTGGCAACACGCGGAGTAAAAAAATCAATCATCGGCTCTACATTGCCGTTTATCGGCATGCGTTTTCCTTTTTTCCAGGGAGAAAATGTTGCAATTAAAACAGTAGTCTTAGTGGAAAGATTCTTCATTATTTTACAGAAAAAATGAAACAATTACAGTAACTTCTTTTTCTTCAATTCTTTCTCAGCTTGTTCAAAAGTATCAATCGCCTCTTCTTTTTCAGACCAGGCAATCAGCTCTTTAAATCCTTTTTCCAGGGTAACCTTCGGCTTCCACTTAAGAAAGCGCTTAACTTTTGAAATATCTGCATAACAATGACGGATATCATTAATGCGGAACTGTCCATTCACTTGGGGCTTTATATCTTTCTTTAATAACTTTGCAGCAATTAGAGCAATATCTTTAATTGAAGTTGGTGTGCCGCTTGCCAAGTTAAAAATTTCATAATTCGCTTTGTCATTTTCCATTGCAAGAACCAGTGCATCCACAACATCATGAACAGAAATAAAGTCACGACTCTGCAGTCCATCTTCATACACAACAGGTGTATTGTTGTTTTTTAATCTGCTGATAAAAATAGCGCTGACACCTGTATAGGGATTGGACAAACTCTGTCTTGGTCCGTAGACATTAAAACATCGAAAAGAAGTTACCGGAATATGATACATTTTCCCAAGCAGCATCAACATAGACTCCTGGACGTTTTTTGTTAACGCATAAATACCATTATTATTAAAATGCTCCCGTTCTTTTGTTGCGATTGGAACTACAACAGAATGACAAATTGGACAGTAGAGGCTCCAGTCGTGTTTTTCCATTTGTTTCTCTGAACGAAGTGCTGGTTGAACGACCCCGTGTTTTTTACACACACAGTCTCCTTCACCATAACTGGTCATTGATGCTGTCATCAAAATTTTTTGGATAGGAAGTTTGTTATTAACGATAATATCCACCAGATTTGCCATACCACCGACATTTACATCTGTATATGAGGCAATTTCATAGTTTGCTTGACCGACACCAACTCGTGCTGCTAAATGGAAAACAATCTCCTGATTCTTCAGAGCTTTTGCAAAAGTTCGGTAATCACTCACATCACCCTTAATAAACTTTGCTTTTTTATTAAGATATTTCGGTTTTTTGCCCTGATGTACTTGTTCAGCTAAGTTATCTAAAATGGTAACATTGTGTCCAAGAGAAATAAGTTTATCTACCAAAAATGAACCTATGAAACCGGCACCGCCAGTGATAAGAATTTTTTTTTGTTTCATGAAGTACGCGTGGCATAAAGCATCCCAATTGTTTCATTCACGGGAACTACCTCAAAAGAAAAATTATTTTCTTTAAGAATCTTTTTAATTTTTCCTACCTTAAGATTGCCAATTTGATGATATTCCATAGTAATATTTTTAATATTTTTAAATTGGGCTGCTTTAATTGATGAAAGAATACTATACTCGCCACCTTCGACATCTAACTTAAGTAAATCAATTGTTGTTATTTTTTCCTTTTTCAAAAGATCTGAAAAAGTAATGCATTCCATATTAAACGTCTGGAGATTTTTTTCAGCAACAAACCAATCTTTGATCATACTAATACCGCCTGAATTACTCGCAGGTGTATAGAGCTCTCTTGTTTCTTTTTTATCACTTATACCATTTGGATAAACGGTAATATTTTTAAAGTTGTTAAGTTTTACGTTTTCTCTTAAAACTGTGTGATTTGTTTTTAGTGGCTCAACTGCAATAACCTTCGCATCTTTAAATTTATTAGCGATAAAAATACTAAAATAACCTTTATGTGCACCTATGTCAACAATTGTCGGTTTATTTCCCAAAGTGAAACGATTAAGTTCATACACTTTTTCTCCCCAAATTTCATTGATAATACGACTATCAAAGGTATTTGGAATAGCATATAATTTTTTATTGTTTCGAAGAGAATATGAAATCTTTTTTCTTTTTAAAAGGTGGAAAAAATCTAAATAATATAACCAAAAATTATTTATGTAAAATAGGGGGCCAAATATTTTTTTGAACATAGCGTAATATTACCAAAAATTCTTCAGCTTGTATAGAGAGATTCCTATCAGCAATAAGACTGTTATACCTGAAATATACAGACCATATGTATAATAGTTGACCTCATCATTATAAATATGCACCTTTTGAGCATTTTTGGGTAGCTCAAAACTATTTAATCCCTCATTTGTTTTTATTGAGTTAATAACGGAACCGTTGAATTTCACTTTCCAATGGTTACTAAAATTTTCTGCGAATATAAGTTTTGTTGGTTTTTGCAATTTTCTTGTTACATCATAATCTTCTGAGGAATGCATAACAAAAGAAATTTTCTCGTTATCATTTGTGTAAAAATGATCTTTATATGAAATATTTTCATAAATAGTTATCTTATCTTTTTGTATCTTTTTTAACCAAGAAATTTTATCAAGAGTTTGTTCAACCGCATCTCTCTTCTTTTGACTATATTTTCTATCTTCAATAAAAATTTCGCCGTATGGATCATAGGGAACAATAATATATCTGATTCCTAAGTCTGATAGATACTTTTGAGTCCCCTGTGCAAATATTTTTTTTGTTAAGTCCTGATCAGGTACGGCAAATAAAGCGGATGCTTCAACAGCAGGATGCATGTTGGTAACATAAGCAAAACGCTCCTCACGAGGAAACCATAATATTCTATAGAAATGAGAATCGTTAGAAAGTTTGTTTTTCAACGCTATATAATCCTGCGGGGTGGAACGTTTTTGGAAGGTGCCAGTTATCGTTCCGTTGAACGCTGGCAAAGCAAGAATAAAAAAATAAAGCAAAACTAAAAACAAAAAACCTGAAGCTAAATATCTTTTTTTCTTTTTAATAAACCAAGAAAAACAAGAATAGATACTAAAAGGTACAAGAACCGCATAAGACAAACTAATAAGCAAATAAAATTTTGTCGGATCACGAAAAACAACAAAACCGGGAATATGATCAAAGAACCAAAGGTAAAGTCCACCTAAAGGATCATTTGCTCCTTTAGCCAAAAACGCTCCCAAAAGCCCCAAGAGAGCAAAAAAGAGTACCTTGCGACTTTTTGTGAATAAGAGACTTATATACGCAAAAAACGGCAAAAGAATAAATTCTGGTCTCATAAATGCTGTCTTACCAAATATGTTTTCTGGCCAAAATGGATGCAGCAAGCTTATGGTATTTTCAAACTTTGCAAAACTAAAAAACTTTACTGCACTACTTGTCGTATAGGCACTCCCAAGTTGATCAATCGAGCTATTCCCAACGAAAAATAAAGGTAAAATCCAAAAAGCATGGAGTAATCCGACAATTAGTAAAGGGATTAAAAAAAGAAAAACAAGCGATAGAAAAAAATGTGTTACTCTCTTGTTGGGCAATCTATAATTATAATTAAACAAAAAGTAAACGCCTATTATTAACAACATCAAATAAACATCCCTTGGATCAAAAAACATTTGTATTGCAAGGAGCACTCCAGCTGCAATTGTATTTTGCACAAGGTCAAAATTTATGGATCGCTTATTAATAATTGCAAGAAGATCCATATATTTAAGAAGAATAAACGGCGCAAAGGCGTATGCCAGTGCAGGCCCCATCTGTCCCCCGCTCGTCATCATAAGAATATAGGTATTAGCAAGATAAATAAAAACACCCAATATTTGCTGCCAGAGTGGACTCTGAGGAAAAATTCTTTTTAACAAAAAGAAACTAGAACAAAAACCCAATATAAGAAAGCCGCCAAACCAGAAAACTTTATAGACCATGTCCCAGGGAATATGAAGAATCTTTGAAAAAAACCAACCAGGAAAATACAGATAGGTATCAACAGAATAAAAAATTATTTTCCCTCCCAATCCATTTCCATGTACGCCACTCCAAACGGGAGGAAGCGGCGAAAACATATTAACGGCTTCCTGATAATAAAAAGGCCAGTCTCCGCCTATTATTTCTTTAGACATGAACCAATTGTGATAGATAAAAAAAGTACTCCCTAAAAAAATGCAGAAAATAATTACCTTCTTAATTTTCATTTTTTGATTATTCTAAATAACATATAAAGTATAACGCAAAAGAGAGTTATTGATGAAATAATAAATCCTATGTAAAAATAGCGTTGAGATATATCTTCAAGAATTAATGTCGTCTCCTTTTTACCATTCAAGTCTTTTGGGGTGATAACCCAAGCATTTGCATAACCGTTTACAGAAAAATGCCTATCAGTGGCAATTGGCGTTACACCAAAAGTCTCAAAAGCATGAGGATCAAGTAAAGCATCTTGGGGTGCCAACTCTGTAATCTGTTTAGTAAAATAGCTGTCAACAAAAGTGCCTGTTATATTTTTTGTTGTTGGGAAAAGTTTCCATCTATTATTAAATGCGTTTTGGAATACCAAGGTAAATGGGCTTGTCACCTGTGATATATGTATTTCATATTTTGCTGTATTTATTTTTTTAAATATTATATGAGGAGAATTTGTGATTTTTTTGTTTGTCTTGTCTGCCAAAACAATCTGTGGATCTGGGATTCTAACAAGAGAAATATTTTTGATAGAGATCGTATTGTTCTTTTGATTATCTGGAACAAGCAAATCCGCCTCCTTTGCCTTTAATTTTTTGATCTGAAAGTAATTGGTTGGAGAATCAGATCCCTTTTGCATAACAATAGCAAATTTTTGCCAACTGTTACTGTGTAAAGTATATTCGCTATACGGAGGTGGGGTTTCTTTTGAAGAGTTTAAGCGATTGACATTATAATAGCTACCATTTGTATTGTAGTCAAAACTTAATAAATAAATTCCTTTTAAATTCATGGCATTGATAGAGTTAAAAGTACTGGTACTATCTTGCTCTGATAAGTCAATCAAATTTGTATACTGTGAAAGTAAAAGCGTAAGAGTATTTTTGGAACTGTCCTTTAAGGAAATGTCGGCAATCTTTTGTAATGCCGAATCATATGTTTCAGAACTAGTTACTTTTTTATCATTAAGAAGCAACGACCAGCTGGAATAATCAGAAAGATCTTGCGTATTAAGATACACAGCATAGTCTCCGCCGACAGGAGGGATAATTGTATACGAAAGCCGCTTGGGATCCGAATAAGTAATAGTATCTAATTTTTTAAGTGAGTCAAACATCTCATGTGTAAGCTTCAGTAAATAAAGTTGCCGCTGTTTGGTTTGTTTGCTGCTAGTAATTGCAATATCCATTCCTTTTTCTTGTTTGCTGAGAATTTGCTGAATATATACTTTATTTTCAATTGTTGGATACTGAGAGATACTATTTCCTTGATTAATACTATTGATTAGATCCCTCATCTGTCTTTCATAACGAACGAGACTAACTTCATAATAGTTATAGTCCTTATAATGCATAAAATCAAAAACTGAAGGCTCCTTCCATGTCTTATCAAGCGCTGCGATACTTGTAACGTTTCCTAATATAGGTATTTCATCTCCCCATCTACCCAATTCGTTAAGACGCTTGTCTGAATAAAAAATAGCTTTCCCTATGTAGTCATCTGTCACCTGCGTGTATGACTGTAAATCTTTTTTTTCTTTTTCAATAGCTAAGGGATACAAAGGAGAAGTTAATTTTTTTGCCGTAAAAGCGTAAGGCAGTGCAGCCAAATTTCTTTTTTGTGCAACAGCGTTGAAATCAGATGCAGTATCTACTGAAGTAATTACTCTTGTTGCATAGGCTAGATCCGTTTTACCATTTGTATTAATCAATGTTGTTCTTTTTTCATTAGATAGTTCAGGATAAATATTTTTTGCTGTATTATCATCGGTTGTTAACCATAAATTGTCTTGTGAAGTAAAAAGTACTGGAAAAATTTCGTTTTGCTGTCTTTCATAAATTGTGTAATACCCAAATTTTCCTTTCTTTTTAAGATTAAGTTTACTGAGAAAAACTTTGTATTCTTTTTGGTTCTTTGGAAGAAACATCTTTGCATCAGTATAAGGAAAAGTAGGAAATCCTTCTTCATAAGAACGAGGGTCAGAATCGTAAAAGATATAACGTACTCCAATATCAGTAAGTATCTTATCAATCTTCTTATAATCCTTAGCCTTTACCGCATCAAGAAAAGGTTGTTTGTATGCATCCAATTCGATCGTCCCAACAAAATCTTTTTTCCCTGTAAGATATGAAATCATAGAGGGTCCTTGATATGCCCCATTATTTGTCCCGACTATTGTTTGATATCCTGTATCACTCATAGGAAGTGTTAAAACTTTGCCATCTGTTGGTAGCTCTCTCATGTAAGATATTGCCTTTTGAAAATTCGGATCGATTTTCATGAAGACATGGATATTATTCGATTGCCAAATTACTGGATTGACGCTCTCTCCTGAAAGAAGATGCATTGCACCAAAAAAGAGCAAACAAACAAGTATAAAAGAAAATATATAGATAAATGAACGGCCGATTTTTTGAAAAATGATGCCAAGTGCCATTCCTATAAGCAACGCATAATAAAAAAGGTAGGTATAACTCCATTGTCCATAAAAGTTTCTAAATATCGAAAAGCCCGGAAGATTGAACATTTCCCCATAGATACTCAACCAAAGATTTGTAACATTTGCAGTTTCAAAAAGAAACACAATCAAAAAGAAAATGCTCGCTAAAAGATAAATTTTACTTTTATTAAATAAAAATCCAATGATGATAATAACGGGAAATATAATCGAGAAGTCTGCTATCAACGATAAAGGCGTAAGTTGTGGAAGACCCATTATACTTTTGCTTACTTTAACGTATGGCGCAGTGCCGCTAAAAAAGCTAAGCCCCCTATCAATTTTACCAGCATTGCTAAAAATGGTGTTATTTAAAACGCTCCCCTGCGTCAGCATACTAACAATCTGTGGAATAATATGAAATGATTGAAGCAATATAAATGCGATAAGATACAAGAGGATATGTTTGAATATTATTTTCTTTTTTAAAATTACATATCGATAGAGTAAAAGAAATATAAAACTTAATGGATAAAACGCGAAGAAACCGGGAGCTGCAACAAAACTAAAACCGAATGAAAAAACAAAGGTAATAAGTAATGAAATCAGTAAGTAAATTACCTTATCTGTCTTAAAATATTTGAGCAGCAAAAGAAACATCAAGGGATTTAAGAAAAATTGATTATGTGTTACAAGTACCTTATCCCAGCCTTGAATTGATGTCTGAGAAAAAATATAGTAGAGTCCTGCAATAAGAGCGGCAATAGCTATATTTTTATTATTATTTTTTTCTTTTGAAACCAATTCTTTTACAATAAAATAGATAGATAGAAATGCCACCCCAAAATTCAATCCTTGGACTATTTCAATAAGGATAGTTGGAGAATGAAAAATAAATTGCAGGCCAGCAAGGAATAGGACAAAGGGTAGTATATAGTACCCAATATTTTCAGTGCCGAAGCTAGAGGGAGAAATTGCAGTTGAGGCATAATTTTTAAGATATGCAACTGGATCATAAAAATAGAGACGACTGTTATCTCCTCCTAAATCCATCTCTCCGGGGTGAAACCAAAAAAACGGGAGTAAAAAAAGAAAAATCGCGATAAAAGCGATTACAATTGTAGATAATTTTATATTCATTCTTTCCACTGTTGCAACATGCCTACAACCATAAAAAGAAAAAGCCAGACAGCGGTTTTTTCAGTAGTAATTGAAGGTCCTGTCTGTAAGAATTTAACGTACATGATAAGAAGTAATAATAAACAAATGATGAATGTAAACCTACTTTTCCATCCGTAAAAGAGAGCAATAATATAAAATAGTATCGTTATACCAAAATATTTAACATCGGATTGGCTTGATAGTACAAAAATATCTCTTGCCAAAAGTCCAAAAATAAGAAGCAAAAAAATAAAACCAAACCTTTCTCTAAAGACATATTTCTTAAGGGGCAAAACAATTTTTTTATGTATAATTTCCTTAAGGTTTCTAGGAGATGAAACTTTTTCTTTTAATTTAGATTGTCTTTTCATTGTTTTTTTCATTATAACAAAGCGATTACCTCCTGAAAAGAAAGAATATGCTGAAAATGGCTGCTAACAACAATGTTATTATTGAAACACCAGCTCCGATATAAAACATTTTTTGATCACTCATTTGTATCGTAAGTGTATAATCTGATTTATTACCCACATCTTTGGGCAAAATATACCACGCATTTGCATAGCCATTTACAAAAATCTGTCTTTCGGGCAGCATATCAGGGTTCCAAATATCTCCATTACTAGTCTTTCTTGATAAAGAAAGTTCCCAATGAGGATGAAATGAATCAGAAAATACAAGCAAATAAGGTCTTCGTGCATTGCTAACATGAACTTTATACATTGTGGAATTTATTTTAGAGAATTGTAGAGAAGGATTTTCATTCAGTCGATTATTCTTTTCATTGCAAATTGTCTTAGAAAAAATCTTTAAACATGAAATTTTATCGATAAACACATCTTTCGTTTGAGAAGAAAAATCAAAAAACGGTTCTTTCAAATTATATAACTCTGTTTGCAATGGCTTATAAATAGCGAGATAGTCTACTGCATAAAATTCTGGATGGAAATAACTTTTATCTGTTTCATAGATATGATAGGTCCCTTTATGATAAATTTCTTTTCCCGCAATTCTCTTAATAAACTCTTTATACGCCACTTGTGTCGAAGGGAAAGCTGTGCGGCTATAACTATAAGGACTTTCGGGAAAGGTTATATCGTATACTTTGGGATTATCATTGTAGTAGATATATCGAATATTTAGTAGTCCAAGAAGTTTTTTGATGCCGACATAATTTTTATCTTTTACAAGTTTGAAAAAGACTTCTCCAAAAGGGGAAATTCGTTGGTAGCCGTCATAATCTAACTTTCCTGTCAGTGTTGTAATTGGGGAAGGTCCAATATATGCTCCATTATCGAGGCCGTGTACTACCGTATAACAACAGTCAGTGAAAGGAAACGAAATAAAGGCTCCTTCATTTTTTAACGAACGAATATAACTGAGTGTTTGTTCATATTGTGGATCCACCATCATAGGAATTCTAACATTTGATTGATCAAGAGTAGCATTGACCATCTCTCCTTTGAAAAAGTTCAAATTGGTTAGTATAAGAGATATACTTATAAAAACTGCAATAAAAATTGAAATTTTTATACTTCTAATTCTTTTAAACAAAAAATATAAGACTTGTCCGAAAAGAAGCGCATAAAAAAATGAATATACAAAAGCCCATTGTCCAATAAAATTTCTGAACATTGAAAAACCTGGTATATAGAAAAAAAGCGTATAGAGATTTACCCCTGTTTGTGTGATATTAGCTGTTACAAGAAAGAGAGATATCAGAAAAAAAATTCCGGTTAAGAACAATACTTTATCTTTATTCCTATTGAAACATAATCCTAAAAATAAAAAGAAGGCAGGAACGATAGAGAGGAAGATATATTGTTTAAATGGAAGATACAATAATATATTGAAACTTAGTTTTGCGAGCGGCAAGACTCCAAAAAAATAGTTCAGATCATCTTGTACAACGCTTTGACCAAAAACTCGTTGACTGAAATAACTATTTGGACTTAAAAGACTGTATGCTTCAGGAAGAAAATGAAAAGCATGAAAACCTAAAAAAAGAAATACAGCGATAAAAAGATGACGATAAATTACTCTTTTCTTAAGAATAAAAATAACATAAAAGAAAAGAAATAATAAGATCAAAGGATAAAATGTAAAGAGAGGAGGCGCTGCAGCCCAAGAGAAATTTGATGCAAATATAACTGTAATAATAAGAAACGCGAATAAATAACGAAATTTTTGCTTTATAAAATAACAAAGAAGTAAATAAAAACATAAAGGATTTAAAAATATTTGATCATGAGAAATTAGCGCCTTATCATAATTTCCGATAACAATCGGAGCAGTTGTATATAATAGTCCTCCGAGTACTGCAGGAAGTTGTAAAAATAGATCCTTTTTCTCTTTATAAGAATTTTGAAGAATCATTCTTACAATTAAATAAACAGATAAAAAACTGACACTCACTTTTATCCCATTAAAAAGAGAAACCAAAAAGTACGGAGAATTTATTACACTTTTAATAAGAAGTAGCATTAATACATATGGCAACGTGTAAAATTGTGGCCAAAAGGATCGACTGGTTAATGTAATAGTTTCAGATAAATATAAAGAATTATTGATAAGAAAATTAAGCGGATCATAAAAATATAACCTCGTACTATCTCCTCCGATATCTATTTGGCCAGGTTTTAACCAAAAAAATGGAATAATAAAAAGAAGAATAGTAATTAGAACTACAGGAAATTTAGGAGATTTAATCAGTTTTAACATATCCAATCATATAATGGGCAACATATAATAAGCAGAAAATCTTTCCAGCACATTGGGATCCTAAGCTTAGAATTCCACGTGGACAAGTTGTC
>JADMIO010603865.1_pt1 | contig 95678 bp, 37 predicted proteins | sample 8958161 | NCBI WGS metagenome assembly JADMIO01 (sample SAMN16585339, study PRJNA669376) | soil metagenome | isolation source: Crop rotation soil | place: USA: Cullars Rotation, Alabama | collected 2011
CGCGACAACTTGTCCACGTGGAATTCTAAGCTTAGGATCCCAATGTGCTGGAAAGCTGGAAAGGGATTCCTCGGCGCGACTTTGACGGGAGATTTCAGCTACGAACAACAAACCTCGGTGGGCGGACAACAATTGGTGACGGTGGAGGTCGGCAATGTAAGTTTCGGGTTCGGAGGTTTCCTGTCAGCGACGAATGGCTCAGGTTTCTTCGTTATCAATGACGCTGGCGTGGCGGGTGAGGGTTCGATAACCGTTGTAGTAAATGCCTTTGGCGGATTGTCTCATACTTTTAATTGGGCGTTCAATACCACCAGTGCGGATGTTGATCAGGATGTGAACTTGCGCGGCACTCCCAAGAGCGTTGACCAGGATGCCGGACCGTTCATCAAGCTCGATACGGGCTCGAGCATCAGTGTCAGCATTCCATTTGGACTCTTCACTCCTACTATCTCGGGACGCTTTATCCTTTCACTCTTTGATAGCAGCCCCGACTACGCAACGGTTGCGGCTTCGGACGTCGATGTCACGATAAGTTCCGGCGGTGGGAGTCCGATCATTTTGAGCGCCCTCGACGGGACCGGCGCGTTTGTAATCTATAGTACGGGCATTGCGGGCGAGGCGACCATGGCGAGTTGCGGCCTCTCGGGCGTGCCCGGAGTGACGCTCATCGCGCAAAATCTGAAGCTGCGCTTGAACAACACCGGCGGTAACGTCGGCAGCCCGACTCCCATTGTTGTGCCGATTTCGGACGATTCTTCTGAGGATGTGAGCATCCAGTTCGTTGGTGCGTATTACAATCAATTCCTGTCGCTCTCAGGCACGGCGGAACTGGGCTTGTTCTCGGACACTATCAAACTGGGCGGCAACTTCGTGATTGAGCGTGCCAGCATTGACGTCAACAACGATACGGTGGCGGACAGCGTCTTCAAAATCGGCGCGACAGATTTGCATTTCGAGTTGAAAGCGGGGTCTTTGAGCGTCGCGTCGTTCCATAACGGCACGGGCGCATTTGTCTTCACCAGCACGGGCTTTGCCGGCACGGCGGATCTGCAATTTGAGGTCGGTATTCTGGGCTTGAGCGGAACCATCGGCTTGAAGGTCAACACCACTGGCGGAGTCATCAATTGTTCCGTCACCACTCCCAATGGGACGCGTCCGTTGAACCTCCCCGCTGGCAACTATCTTACGGTCGAAGTGGTGGGTTACTTGCAACTAGGTTCAGTGGCCATTCCGCTTTCATTTCAAGTGGTGGTCTCCGGCACTACCGTGGTGTTTGAGCCGATTGGTGGCGGGCCGGATTACGTGAGCATTGATTCGAGCGGCAATATCACCACCGGTTTCTCGTTCGCGGATTTTGCGGCGCCCGGACCGTTTGAATTTGTGAGTCTCCTGCGGCAGGCGGCCATCTGGCTGGATGCCTTCCGTGGCGCGGATATTTTTAACGTTGAGATTCCCTTCACCGGCGGCAAGACCCTGGGTGACGCTTTTGACTGGACGCAATTGTTCATCGACAAGATTTACAGCAAGATGATTTCGGTGGAGTTGCAAGCCCGCACGCTCACATTGGAAGTGGTGGACGGAAACAATCTTCCCGTGGTCAAATCCGGCACGTACAGCGGAAAATTCAAGCTCCAACTCGGGACCGAAACCCCCGTCGAGATTAACGTTGCCAGTACTGCTTTCACCACCGCAGCACACGACCTGACACCCCTCATCAACGCATTCAATGCCGCCTTCACGGTGGCGGGTCTTGGCGGACGCGTCGTGGCTCGGATTCACAAGATGAAGGACCAGGCGCCCAGCGATCCTGATTACGCGCAACGCTACCGCGACGACGTTTTTGTGATCGCGCTGACCGACAGCGAAATCGCCAAAGGCACGCAGTTAAACCTGGTGGACATTCAGACTGTTGCCGGCACGAACAATGACCTGGGCGACCTCGGCTTCGGTCCGTCGGACGGCAACTATGGCGACGCCAACGATATCACCGCGGAGCAAGTAGGGACCATCGTCAACCGTTACGACACGAAACACTTCTTTGAAGTCCTGGCAGACGTTCTCAACGACGACATCATCAACAACAACGGTGGGGTGACCTACAATGCGGCGCAGCAGGTGTATACTTACACCGTTGCCAAATCCTTCACGTTCACGACGATGGATTTGTTCGGGACCAGCACGCTGCCCTTTGATTGGAATCTTGATCTCGGACCGGTTGGCAGCGCGTCCTTGAGCGGGGCGCTTGGCTTCAGCGCGCAGGTGGGATTCTCGTTCACGCTGGGATTCGACCTGGGTGCCGCCGAAGTGCCCCGAATCCTTTCGACCAGCACAGTGCCGGTGCCCGCGAATGGTCGGCTCACCGCCGACGCGCATTTCAAGATTTATCTCAATGACGAAGTCGCCCCGCTAAACCTGACGCTGCTTAAGTCCAATACCACAACGAACAACAGCATCAACGACCTGGCGGCCGACATCAACGCGCTGTTCGCCGCGACTAACTACAACGGCCCGCTGACGAACGGGGTCAACACGCCGCTCAACCAGTTGCTGGTTGCCCAGAAGGCCGGTACCGGTCTGGCAATCTCCGCCTTGATGGAGCCCGACGCCGACCATAATGGCGTGCCTGACGCGGGCAAGGATTTCAATGGCGACGGCAACACCGACAACTGGCTGGGCCTCATCAATCGCATCGTTATTACTGCCTACAAACTGGATCCATTCGCAACGGAACTGGGCTTCGGCAATGAGGTGGTTGATCTCGACAACAATGCCGCGACGCTGACGGACCAACTCGCCATCTCAGCGTCCAATTCGACGATGAAGGGCTTGTTCCTCGACAATATTGCGCTGACCGGGTCACTGACCGTCACCACGCCTACTCCCATCAGCGGAACGGTCAAGTTTGGATTTGTGGAGATCTCCACCACTGGCGGCAGTTTTGGCACGCTGGCGTATGATGGAGTGACGCCCGCGCCCCTGACGATCGGACTTTCGTTGCAGGACCACACCACCGGCGAAACGCGGCTCTATTTGAAGGATTTGTTCAACGGCACTTCCACGGCGAGCACGATTGCCAACATGGTAACCGGTCCTACGTTCGGCGGCAGCTTGCTCGCGCGACTGGACAATATTTCGGTGGGCGGTCTCGGCTTCAGCTTCCCGCTTGGTTCAAATCCGGAGATTTCGGTCTGGATTCCTGACATCAATCACCTGAATTACAACGCGAATCCTTACAACGCAGTCTCGAACAATCAGGGCATTTTCCTGACTTATCCAAACCTCGGAAATCTCCAGAATTTCACCAACCTCAACTTCACGAAGATCATCAAGGCCCTCAAGGTCGTGGCCGACAATCTCAGCCAATTGAGCGCGTTCTCGTTCCTTGATGAGAAACTGCCGTTCATCAATGTCAGCGTGAACGACATGATTGACTACGCATCGAAATTCGCTGACCTGCTTGATGCGGCGTCGGCCGGTGGCTCGCAATCGTCATTGCAGAAGACCCTGGCGGAGATTGAGCATCAGATTGAAGTGTTGTTCGATTTGGATCCGAGCATCCTCACCGTTTCGATTGATGAAAACGGCGCGCCCGCCGCAACCTTGGTGACGGCTGGTGGCAGCGGCGGTGCGGCGAGCACACTGACGGTGAATTACACCGGCAGCGATAATGCGTTCAAGATTACCGCCAACGCCTTTGGCAGCACGCTTAACGGTTCAGTCCTGCGCATCGTCGGTGATTCGTCCGTGTCAGGCACGACTGCCACCGCCGCCTGGGATTCAAGTCAAAAGGTGCTGACGATAAAGATTAACCCCGGCAAGACCACGGCCAATGCGATTGTCACCGCCATCAATGGAATTGGTTCGCCGTGGAACGCTGCGCTCGCGCCCCCAGACAACGGCGTCGGTACCAATTTTGGCACCGGCACTATCACGACCGCCGCCATCAAATTCCATTTCATCTTCCAGACTGCCTACGCCGATTCCTTCCCCTTCCAGCTCGACCTTAAAGAACTCGTCAGCAACCTCGCCGGAGACAACAACGCCGTCCGCGCCTTCCTCGAATTAGCCACGACGCTGGTTCAAGTTCAGGGCTCTGGCAGCCTGACCGTGAGTGCCAGCGCGGCATTGACCCTTGATTTTGGCCTCGATTTGACCAACCCGAACACCATCAAACCATTCTTCTACGATACGACGGGCGTCGAACTGCTGGCGAAGATTCTGGGCGAAGACATCAGCATTGAGGCGTCGCTCGGCGGCGTGTTCGGCATCTTCATTAACGATGGGAAGATCACGCTCGATGCGGATGGCGATCCGGAAACCGACGCTGGCGACGGCGACCGCGGCGCAATCTTCCGGCTGGGTTTGAAGGATAACAACGGTGATGGCCGGCACTACTTCGATGAAAGCTGGTTTAATTCGAGCAGCATTGATTTGCGGCTGGATGGCGGCGTAAGCGCGCAATTGCCGATATTCGCGCCGTTTGAAGGCACCCCGCTCGGCGGCGATGATGACACCAATGGCGACGGTTATCCTGACAATTATCTCGTAATTGAAATTCCAGACGTTGTCCGACTGTTCATCAATCAGGCCGTTTCCACGCAGGCGACGGGTTTGACCAAGGTCGTGAAGTTCGCGGGCAAGAACAACGACCTCAACATCATCACGACCAACGGTGCGAACACAAACTTCAACGTGGTCTTCCTCGACACATTGGGTGGTGGCGCTGCGAACGCCTCCTACGACTCAGTCAGCAAGACCTTGACGGTCAACATTGACGCAGGGACAACCACGGCCAGCACGGCGATTGACAAGATCAATGACATCGCGGGCTTCACCACGAGTGCACTGACCGGTACCGACAACGGCTCGGCGAATGGTGGCGGTGGCGCGCTGGAGAAACTTTCCATCGTCACGCCTGATTTCAGCAAGCTCTTCGAAGACCTGGATTTCTGCGAGATCATCTCGGCCAACATCGGAAAGATTCTCGACGGACTCGATGCGTTGCTCGGCACAATCCAGGATGGCCTGAATGACATCGTCTACAACACTGATCTCCCGCTCATCGGCAAGGGATTGCAAGGCGCGGCCAATTTCATCAGTGATTTCCGCAATGGATTACTCAAGAGCCTGCGGGATGAAGTGGACGCTGCCGGCGGCGACGGTGTCACGGCGGTCGAAAACGCCATCAAGAAGGCGCTTTGGAACACGCTCGGACCGGGTGGCTTGGATTTGCTGGTGGATTATGACACGGGCGAGGCGCTTGATCCCGACGAGGGTTACAGTCAGCTGGATGTCACGTTGGATTGTGACACTGGTTTAATTGTCAACATCCGCCTCAGCAAGACGCTGGCATTGCTCGATACCACGCAGAATCCGATTGATTTTGCCATCGGTGTACCGGGTTTCAGCCTCGAGGTGGACGGTAACGTCATCCTTTCGATCGGCTTCGACCTCAAATTCGGCTTCGGTTACAACACCGAAGACGGATTCTATTTCAATTCATCGTCGCCGGCAGATGACCCCGAACTGGTCATCGAATTCAAGGCGGAGATTCCGGGCCTGCATGCCGCCGGGCAGTTGTTGTTCCTGCAGCTGGATGTCACGGATGACGCCGACGAGCCGAGTTTCTTCCGCGGATTCTTCGAGGTGGACCTGATGGATCCGAATGACGATGGCAAGCTGACCTTCCCGGAGATTTCGTCATCGACATTGGGTGATTTGGTGCATGCCGTGCTGGGCGCGGAAGCAGACGTTAACCTCGACTTGATTGTCAGCTTCGGTGGCGATACGGCATTCCCGAATGTGCTGGCGACGTTCCGGCTTGACTGGGTGTTCGACACCGACAACGGCGCGGGCACACCGGAAATTGCCATCACGGACATCTATCTCGACCTCGGCTCGTATCTCTCCGAGTTCCTCGCGCCGCTGCTGGATAAGATTCAGGACGTCACTGAGCCGCTGCAGCCAATCATTGATCTGGTCACCGCCCGCATTCCGATTTTGTCCGACCTCGCGGGCGAAGACATCACCCTGTTGACTTTGGCGGAATTCTTCGGATTGCTCGACCCGGCGACTGTGGAATTCATCGAAGTTATCGGGAAGGTCATCACCATCATCAACAGTCTCGACGGGTTGGGTGAAGGCCGCGTATTGATACCGTTTGGAAGCTTCAACCTGACTGAGGACGAGAATGGCGAAATCAAGCATATCGCGCCCACCTCGAATTCGGTGCAGAAGACCTTCGATGAGATTGCCTCCGGCATTCAGGATTTCCTGGATGAAGGCACCAGTTCCGAATACGGCGACAAGGCCGCAGAAGTCGTCGATACCGCAGGTGGCATGAAAGGGTTCACGATTCCGATTTGGGACAATCCGTCGGAAATCTTCAATCTCTTCATTGGTGAGCCGGTACGACTGGTCGAGTGGCGCCTGCCACACTTCAAGTTCCAGTTCACCTACACCCAGAAGATTCCCATCTTCGGACCGCTGTTCGCGCAATTTGGCGGCAGCATTGGAGCGGAGATTAATATCGGATTCGGTTACGACACTTACGGCATCCAGCAGTTCATTGCTTCGGAAGACAAGAATCCGCTCACCATCCTGGATGGTTTCTATGTCGTGGACTTCGACACTGGCGGGCATGAAGTGCCGGAATTGACGTTGACGGGTGAATTATTTGCGGGTGCTTCCATCAGCCTGCTGATGGTCGAGGTGGGTGTACGTGGCGGCGTCCATGTTGAATTCAATTTTGATCTCAACGATGTGAATGATGACGGCCGCGTGCGCGTCAGCGAAATCATCACGCTGGCGGAAATCGACCCGCGCTGCATCTTTAATATCGACGGCGAAATTACACTGTTCCTCGAAGCGTATTTGAAGGTTGACCTGTTCTTCTTCAGCATCGACAAGACGTGGCGTTTCGCGGAATTGACGCTGCTCGAGTTCCATATCACCTGCCCCGAGCCTGTCCTCGCCAACGACGACGGCTCCGGAAATCTCCTTTTGAACATGGGTTCGCGCGCGGCCAACCGTATCGAAATTGATACGACCGACAGCGCCGAGCGATTCATTGTTCATCACGTGTCAACCGATGGCGCCAAAGAAACTGTGGAAGTGCAATGGGGCAACGTGAAGCAGGAGTTCACCTTTACGGGCAAGATCATCGTCCAGGATGCCGGACTGGGTGACGACTACATTGACTTGCGCGGTGTCCAGCACGCGAGCGAAGTGCACGGCGGCGTGGGTAACGATCAGATTTTCCTGAGTGACGGGACTGGCTCGACGGCTTACGGCGACGGCGGCAATGACACCATTACCGCCAGCAGCGAAGCAGGCGCCACGATGACCGTTGTTTATGGCGGCGACGGAAACGACACGTTCGTTTCCGGAACGACGGCCATCGAAATTCACGGCGGCAAGGGACAGGACCTGATGCCGGGCACTGATGAAGGTGACCACCTGTATGGTGACGAAGGCGACGACTCCATCACTGGCGATGGCGGAAGCGATTACATTGAGGGCGGCGACGGCAATGATGACATCGACGGCGGCGCTGACAGCGACTTCATTCTTGGCGGAGCAGGAGCGGACAATATTCGCGGCAGCCGCGACAGTGACTTGATCGATGGTGGTGACGGCGACGATCAAATCCTTGGCGGCGCAGGCGATGACCTGTTGATTGGCGGAAATGGTGGAGACAAGCTGGTTGGCCACGGTGGCACAGACCTCCTGATTGGCGACAAACTCGATGCCGCCACGGGCCGCATCAAATTCGGCGGCACGGAATACGCCATCACCTTCCCGAACCTGGCAAATCTTCTGGCGGCAGTCGCGGCCATTCCAACCGCTTCACCTGCGGGTGGCCTCATCGTGAAGGGACTCACGGGGACTGGTAATGATTTCCTGATTGGCAGCGGTGGCGTGGATGTACTGTTCGGCGGCGACGGCAATGATTTCCTCTATGGCGGCAATTTCCTGGTGAAGGGCGACACGGAAGTCATCGAGGAGGATGCCAATGACTTCTTTGACGGTGGCCGCGGCAACGACACGATTTTTGGAGACGATTCCATGGGCCGGGAAGGCGACCGCAATACCGGCATCGCCATCAAATCAGGCATCTGGCTCGACGCGAATGGCGACGGCATCCATGATGCGGATGAGACGGGCTTCGCCGGTGTGACCGTGCAACTTTACACGGCCAGCAATCCGCCGGGGATCGGCACGCCCATCGCAACGGAAGTAACCGACGTGGATGGCTTGTTCGAATTTGTCGGTCTCGACCCGAACAACTACATCATCGTCTTCTCGCTGCCGAGTGGTTTGGTCTTTACGACTCGCAACACGACGACGGTTGAAACCGCCAGCAATGACAGCGATGCCGATCCCAATGCCGGCCCGACCCAGGGCGAAACCGGTATTTTCAACCTGACTTTTGAAGAGACGGAACGAAGCGTCAGCGCCGGCTATTACGATGTCACCCCGACCGTTTCCATCACGGACCAGTCCGTGGAGGAGGGCAGTCAAGGTCAGACGATCGTTAATTTCACCCTTACGCTTTCTTATCGCCAGGCTGACAAGGTCGAAATCGACTACTCCACGCTCAACGGTACGGCCACTTCCGAAAGTGGAGATTACGAAGCGGTCCCGCTGACAACCCTGACGTTTAACCCGGGTGAAACGACCAAGGTCATCAGCCTCGTGGTGTATGGCGACACGATGTATGAGCCGCGCGAACAGTTCGAGTTGAAGATTACGCGGGCGCAACGCATGAGCTCCGGTGGCGCGGTGAATCTCACCGTGACCGATTCGCAAATCCTGGCGACGATCATCAATGACGATGCCATCCCCACGATTTCCATCAAGGACTACCAGCAGGTCGGCGTGGATGATGACAACGACCCGCTGACGCCGAATATTTTCACCGAGAATAAGTCGGCCACATTTACCGTGACCCTTTCGAACCCGAGCCAATACACCATCACGGTGCAATGGCGGACGGATGTAGCGCTGACCTTCCAGGGCGCGAACACCGAGCATGCCGCGACGCCCTCCGGATTCCCGGGTGCAGATTTCGTAATGAATAACGGCATGCTGACCTTCCTGCCGGGCGTGACCACGCAGATCATCACGGTGGTGGTCAACCAGGACACGCTCGACGAGCACGATGAAGAATTCTTCGTGGATGTCTTCAATCCGACCTTCGCCACCATTGCCGATAGTCACGCTTGGGGCATTATCAGCGATGACGACAACCCGGTGAGTGTGTTCATCACCCCAGTGTCGCCGGTGGCTGGCCAGCCGTTCACCACCCAGATCGCGGAAGGTAACAGCGGCTACGTCACCAGGAGTTTTCTGGTCAATCTTTCGGCCGCCAGCGGAAAAGTCATCACGGTGACGTGGGGCACCTCACCAGGAACGGCGTCGGAATTCGTCTATTCCCTGGGCACTGACTTCATTGATTACCTGACCGTGCCTTATGATCCGGATCCGAACGACGGCGTGCCGGACCCGAAGGTGACCCTGGTATTCAATCCGGGCGACCCGTTGGTCCAGCTCATTACCGTGCAGATTTATGGCGACACAAAGGTTGAGGGCGAGGTTGACCCGGACAACGCGACGCAAAAGATTGAGACGTTCTTCGTGAACCTTCTGAGTGCGGACGGAGCAAACATTTCCGAGAATCCGTCGCTCGGTCAGACCAATCACAACACGGTGAAGATCATTGATGACGACCTGGTCAACGGCGACGCCGGTCCGTGGAGCATTTATTTCGATTCAACGTCCTACACAGTCAAGGAGCCGACTTTCGGAAATGCCACGGTTTATGTCACTCTGCGCCGCACGCCCGGCAGCTCGAACGCTGTCGCTGTTTTCTACACCACGAACGGCACGGCCACCGCGGGTGCCACTCTCGACTATGACGCGGTCTTCCGCCAGGTCTACTATTTTGAGACCAACGAACTGGTCAAGACCGTCCCGATCATTATTCATCATGACAACCTCGTGGAAGGCGATGAAACCATCATCCTCTCGCTGCGCAATCCGACGGGTGGCCCGGTCCGCGGTTCGCCGGACACGTCAGTGGTGACCATCACCGACGGCAACAAGCCGGAGATTTACTTCGTTGCTGCGCCCTCGAGCTTCAATGAAGGCAATCCACCAGGCGCGACGCAAACCGTTAACGTCACAATCAAGCTGCGCGATCCTTTCACGCAAGTTGACATTCTGGGGGCGAATCAGAACAGCACCGTCACGGTGAATTACAACCTCACCGAGATGACCGCCCGTGAGACCACGGACCTCGTTTTCGACGCGGGCGCGCCCAAGACGGGCACGGTCACCTTCAGCCCGGGCCAGGTGAGCAAGACCATCAGCGTCAAGATTGTAAAGGACAACGCGCCCGAGCTGACCGAGACCTTCGCGGTGCAACTGACCTCGCCCACCAATGCCACGATTGCCGAGGGCCATGAAGCAAGCATCCGGACGATTCTCGATGACGATCGCACCTCCATCAGCGGGATTGTTTTCTATGACACGAACGGGAATGGATTCAAGGACCTGAACGAAAATGGAATCGCGAATGTTTCGGTGGTGGTGACCGACATCTCCGGCATCCAACCAGCAACCACCACTGGGCCCACCGGCCTTTATTCGGTGCCGGTCCTATTGGGGCAGGTCAGCGTTTCCGTGGATGGCGCGACTGTGAAGTCGCCGTATCAGAGCTTCATTCTGCTGTTTGCGAACTCGACCTCCTCATACGAGACAACGACTGAAAACGAAACGCAGAGTGTGAAATATCTCGGCAGCGTTGGTCTGCCCGCATTTGAAGATGTCGGTTACAAGATTACGCTGACCTTCGCCCTGCCGGATGATGATACTGACGACGTGGGCCGTGGCGGCACGGACGACGTCATCTTCGGTGGCCCTGGTGACGACATCATTGACGCGGGCGCGGGTGACGACCATGTGGTCGGCGGGCATTGGATGACGGCTACTGACGGGAACGCTCCCATCAACTACGGCGCGGACGGCAACGCCAAGTACAATGCCGTAATCAAATCCGTGACGGCGGGCCTGCATTCTGTTTATGACAGCGGCCCGATCTTCGAAATTGACACCGCGAGTCCTGATGCAGGCATCAACGCCGGCGGTTCGATTTCCGGTTTCATTCGCAAAGACCTGAACAACGATGGCGTGTCGGACGGCCTGTTCACCTCCGAAGTCATAGTCAATCTCTACGATTGTAATGGGAACCCCATTAATTCCATCGTCACGACGTCAGGTAGCTATACCTTTACCAACCTCTATCTCAAGGACGATGGCACTGACAGCATGTATGCCGTGGAATTCGTGATTCCACACGATTACACATTTGTCGCTTTTGGAGTGATCGGCAGCGACGTGGTGACGGGCGCGCGCACTTCGGCGATCAGCCTCAACAAGAATGGACCGACGACCGCAACCAATGTGAGCGCCGGCGTGCGTCCAGCGAACGTGACGCCGCAATCTGTCTCGGGTGGATTCGAATTTGGGGACTCTAGCTTCAGCGTTTCTGAATCCGTGGTTAATGGCATTTTGAAAATCAGTGTAGTCCGCGGCAATGCCTTCGAAGCCCGCGCAGTCATCGTTCATACCTCCAACGGAATTGGACCGGATGCGGCCATTGCGGGCATCAATTATGTCACCGCTTCGATATTGCTAGTCTTCGAAGTGGGCGAAACCATCAAGACGGTTGACATCAAGATCAAGAACACCGGATTGGCCTTGTGCGTCACCAAGACGTTCAACCTTGACCTGCGCGATGTCACCGGGCGCTTGCTGGACACGGCGCCGGTTTATATCGGTGGTGACGCATACGGCGCCATTACCGACGACGACTTTGTGGATGGTAACAAGGACTGGGACATCATCATTGGTGATTCGGGCTACATTCCTGCACTCACAGTCATCGCTGTTCCGGCCAGCCTGTCATCCATCGTTTATCTGGGCGGCCCGGGCAAGGACGTCCTGCATGGCGGCGACAGCACTGACTTCATCAACGGACAGTTGTTCGATGACATCATCTATGGCGACGCCGGTCAGGACCAGATTAAGGCCGGCCTGGGCGACGACACCATTTACGTTGATCTCGATGACGATATCATCGAGGGCGAGCACGGCACCGACACGGTCGTTTCATCGCGCGATGTGGCGAAGATTGAATTGACCGGTAACAGCGCGGCTTCAACGCTCGTCCATCGCACCAGCGGCGGCGCGCCGTTGAGCACGTTCACCCTGACCAGCGTTGAATTTGCCCAGCTGTTCGGCGGGACGATGGGCAATATCTTCGACATCACCGGCTGGGACGGTTCGGCGTTTATTTCGGGTGGTGGTGGCAGTGACTCGCTCTTTGTCACCAATGACATCAGCAAGATGATCCTGAAGAACGCGACCCTGATCGAAGGCCAGTTCTTCCTGACGACCTACGGCTTCTTTAAGGACTCGGCGCTGGTCCTGCCAAACGGCTCAACTTATCACCTGGGCTCGTTGGAAAAGGTCACCCTCACGGGTGGCGCAAGCGATAACATCATTGATGCCTCGGCCTACTCGCGGCCGGTCACGTTCATTGGCTTGGGTGGAAACGACACCCTCATCGGTGGTTCCAACAACGACACCTTCCTGTTCGACGCCGATTCGCCGCTTGGCACGGACACTGTCACCGGCAACGGTGGGCGCGATACTATTGACCTGAGCCAGACCTTGCTGGATGTGGTTGTGAATCTCGCCACGCTTGACCCGACCACGTTGATCGTCAACGCGAACCTGAGCCTCAAGTTGAAGGACTTGATTGAAAATGCCACTGGTGGTTCGGGCAACGACAACCTGACGGGCAACGATTTGGACAATGTGTTGAACGGCGGGCCCGGCAATGACTCGCTCGCAGGCGGCAAGGGCAATGAGACTTACGTATTCGATACGGACGTTCCGTGGGGCGACGAGACCATCACGGAGAACACGGTGGACACCGGCTACGACATCATTGATTTCTCGGGTACGACCACCCTGGCGATTGATGTCAATCTGTCCATCCTTGGATTGTATCAGGCCGTCAACGCCAATCTCAACTTGCGCATCTTCGGCGAAGGCTTCGATGAAGTGGTCGGCGGCGCGCTGAACGACACAATTCGCGGCAACAGCATCGGCAACGTTTTGCGCGGCGGTCCCGGAGCCGATTTGCTCGATGGCAAGGGGGGTGCCGACACGCTCGATGGCGGTGCTGGCAACGACGATTTGAACGGCGGGGATGGCATTGACACCATCAACGAAACCGCCAACACCAGCTTCACGCTGACAGACACGAGCCTGACACGCGGCACGGGCGAAGTGGACGCGCTCAATAATATTGAGGTTGCAAATCTCAAGGGCGGCGTGGGCACAAACACGTTCAATCTCACCGGCTGGACGGGTTCCGGTAGCGTCAACGGCATGGGCGGCAACGACACGTTCATCATGGGGGCCGATTTGAATTTCACCCTCACCAACCTTGGCGCGGACGATGTGCGGCTCACGCTTTCATCTGGAAAGGTGATTGACTTGATTCAAATCGAGAACGGGCGGCTCACCGGCGGAGCGAGCAACAATGTCATTGATGCCTCCGCGGTCACGAACAATTCCTTGCTGCTGCCAAGGGTTGGTTGGGAACTTATCGGCAACGAGGGCAACGATACCCTTCGTGGCAGCACCGGCGCGGATATCCTGCGCGGCGGCGTTGGCGATGACACGCTGTCCGGCAATGGTGATAATGACTTGCTTATTGGCGGCACGGGCACGGACACGCTCATTGAAACGCGAAATGCCTATAAGTTTGTCATCACCAACAGCATTTTACTGACGGATTTGACTGCGCTGGTCGGCGATGAGGAATACGACACGTTGTCTGGGTTTGAAATCGCCACGATCAATGGCGGCGGCGGTGGGAATATCTTCGATGTGACCGGTTGGACCGCAGGCACGTTGACGGTTAATGGGCTGGGTGGCACTGACCAAATCACTGTGCAGGTACCCGTGCCCGCGCTGCCTGCGCCAGCGGGTGGAACCGTAACGTTGACCAACGCCGGAGTCACCTTCACCGGCGGCGTCGGCACCATCTCCTTCAGTTCCATCGAGCAGGCCATCATCACTGGTACGGACCGCGACGAGTCCATAACGGCTGCGACCTTCACAGGTACGGTGTTCATCTTCGGCATGGGTGGAGATGATGTTCTGCAGGGCGGGACGAATTTGAGTTTGCTCGACGGCGGTGCGGGCAATGACCGGTTTGTCTTCGTGGAGAACACTGCGTTTGACGGGGTCGTGGTCACGGGCGGTGCCGGCTCGGATACGCTGGACTTCTCGGCGTTCACTCTGGACCTGACCGTCAATCTCGGTTCCATCGGCGGTTATCAGATTGTTGAGCCACTGGGGCCGGAGATGGCGCTCTACCTGACGGCGGTGGATGTCGAGAATCTCATTGGCGGGTCCGGTGATGATACGCTCACGGGCAACGCGCTCGATAACCGCATCACGGGCAACGGCGGCGTTGATAATATCAATGGAGCGGGCGGTCTGAACACGGTTGTCGAGACTGCCGACACTGACTTCGTGCTGACGAACGTATCGCTCAAGATTGGCAGTCTCACCGACACGCTGTCGAACATCCAGGTGGCGGAGCTCACGGGCGGGCCGAGTATCAATACCATCAACGCATCCGCGTTCACGGGGAGAACGACTCTATCGGGTCGGGCCAATAATGACGTGCTGCTGGGCGGCTCCGGAAGCGACACGCTAATCGGCGGATTGGGTGACGATGTGTTGCGCGGCAACGGCGGCAATGACATCTACGTATTTGACGTTGACGGGTTCCAGGGTGAGGACACGGTCGATGAAGCACCGGGGGCGGCGGGCGGTATTGATACGCTTGATTTTTCGGGAACGACCGCCGTCGCCGTGTCCGTGGACCTCTCGTTGACCACCCAGCAAATCGTCCACGCAACCAACCTGAAACTTACCTTCCTCAGCGGTTCGAGCATCGAGAATGTCACGGGCGGCGAACAGGGTGATACGTTGATTGGCAACTCATTGAACAACCAGTTCACTGGTGGTCTCGGATCAGACATCATTCGAGGTGGAACGGGTGTAAACACCATCGTGGAAACTCGTGATGCGGATTTCACCCTCACCAGCACGGCGCCCACGACGGCCACGCTGGTAATTGTTACGCCCACGACGACGGAAACTGATTCGCTGACTGACATTCAGAATGCGACACTCACCGGCGGGTTGGGCAATAACACCATTGATGCGTCGGCATTCACGGCCGGGTCGGTGACGCTGACGGGCGATAAGGGCAATGACACCCTCATGGGTGGTTCGGGTAGCGATTTCCTCGACGCCGGTGACGGCAGCGACATTCTCATCGGCGGTGGCGGCGCGGATTTCCTGAGTGGCGGCAATGGAGAGGACTTCCTGTATGGTTATGGGAATACCGCCTTCGGACCTGACGGGAACGACATCCTGTTTGGCGGCAGCGGAAGCGATTCCTACTTCTTCGATCTGACAGAAACCCTGGGCAACGGATTGCTCAACGGCTCGGATACCATCTTCGAGTTTGCTGGCGGTGGGGCGCACGACACCATCTTCGGCGTTGGCGTGAACGGCGTGGATATTTTCCTCAACATCGGCGCGGCGCAGAACTTCCTGGATAGCAATGCGAACCTTATCCTGACGCTGACCCTGTCGGCGAACCAGATTGAACATTCGTTCCCTTGAGCGATGCCGTATCGAACCACGATGTGAAGTGAGACGTGTTATGAAAATGAAATTTGCCCTCCTGCTGTCGGGGCTGTTCCTCGCCAGCGGCGCCTTGGCGCAGCAGTTCGATTGGGGTGACGCGCCCAGCCCTTATCCCACCGTCTCCACGCAAAATGGCGCGCGCCATGTTGTTCCCGCCGCTGCTCCGGGCACGCGGATGGGAGCCTTGAAGGACACCGAGAATGACGGGCAGCCGAACGCCACCGCCACGGGCGATGATATCGGTGGCACTGGTGGTGATGACGAAGACGGAGTGAATTTTTTGACCGCCCTGGTTCCGGGTTCACCGGCCACCGTACAAGTGCTGGTTTCGGGGTCCACAGTTCTCAATGCCTGGATCGACTTCAACGCCGACGGTGACTGGGCGGACCCCGGTGAGCAGGTTTTCACCAATCGGGCGCTGGGGACGGGGACGAACAATTTGAACTTCAATGTACCCGCCGCGGCAAAAATAGGCCCCACGTTCTCGCGATTCCGCGTCAGCGATCAGTCTGGGCTTTCGTTTGTCGGACAGGCCCCGGACGGCGAAGTGGAGGACCATCAGGTTACCATTGGCGTCGTGGACACGGATGATTTTGGCGATGCGCCAACGAATAATTATCCCACGATGTTGTTCCAAAACGGCGCGAGGCATTCGGCCGATCCCAGTTTCTGTCTTGGAACCAAGATTGATGTAGAGTCCGACGGCCAGCCAACCACCACTGCCAACGGTGATGATGTGAACCCGAGTTCCTCGGACGATGAGGACGGTGTGACGTTCCTTTCGCCAATCTCAGCGGGTTCAGCCGCCAGCATCCAGGTTTTCCTGACCGCGCCCGTTGGTCAGACGGCATTGCTGAATGCGTGGATGGATTTCAACCGTGACGGAGATTGGGCCGATCCCGGTGAGCAAATCTTTACAAATCGGGCGCTGACACCCGGCAACAATAATCTGAGCTTTAACGTTCCGGCTGCCGCGTCCGCAGGAACAAGCTTTGCGCGATTTCGCTTGAGCCGCCAGGGCGGAATCAGCTTTTTCGGCTTTGCCCAGGATGGCGAAGTGGAGGACTACCAGGTCACGCTTGGCGGTCAGTTGGATTTTGGTGATGCGCCGACCAATAGTTATCCAACGATGCTGGCGGATAATGGCGCGCGGCACACAATTGTGCAGGGATTCTATCTGGGTTCGCGCGTGGATGCGGAACCGGATGGGCAGCCTAATGCAAACGCGACGGGTGATGATTTGAATGGACCAGACGAAGATGGCGTGGTGGGTGCGGGCCCGCTCATCACCGGGCAGCCTTACACCGTGCAAGTAACTGCGTCCCAGACCGGTTTCCTCAACGCGTGGGTTGATTTCAACGGCGATGGGGATTGGGCGGACCCAGGCGAGCAGATTGCCACCGCCAAGGTCATGGCGCCGGGCGTCAACCCGGTGAATTTCAATGTTCCGGCAAATGCGAAGAGTGGTACCACCTTTGCCCGCTTCCGTTACAGTCACGTGGCGTCGCTGTCGTTCGAGACACCTGTAACCGGTGCCCCGCCTGATGGTGAGGTGGAGGATTATCAGGTGCAAATCATCAACGACCGTGAGCGATGCGATCTGGATTGTGAAGGACGCGACTTCTGGCTGACGTTCCCAGGGAACTATGCTCCCGACACCAATAACCCGGTGCGGGCCAGCGTGTGCATCGGCGGCACGCCTGGTGTGGTCGGCACGGTGACGATTGCGGGTCTCGGGTTCTCCGCCAATTACACGATTCCGGCGAGTGGTGCGGCGTTCGTTCTGCTGCCTTCCGCGGCGGACTTGGGGAATGCCAACGACACCATCACGAACAAGGGCATTCACGTGACCGCGTCTTCGGACGTGCATGTCACTGCCTTTAATCAAGTCCACTATACCTCGGACAGTTATCTCGCGCTGCATACGCCGATGCTGGGCACTGAGTACATCGTGCTCGGGTTTGGAAACGAGCACACGAATGTGCCTCCGCTCAACGGTTCGCAATTTGCCATCGTGGCAACTGAAAGTAACACGCTTGTTACCGTCACGCCCTCCGTGGCTACCCTTGGTCATCCGTCCGGTGTGCCCTTCAACCTCGTGTTGCAACCGGGCGACTGCTATCAATTGCGTAATACCAACAACACGCCAGCCGACCTTGCTGGAACAATTGTCACTTCGGATAAACCCATTGGCGTTTTCGGGAGTCATCAGTGCGCGAACATACCCAGCAGCAATACGTGGTTCTGCGATTACATCGTGGAGCAGTTGCTGCCGGTAAACACCTGGGGCAACGACTTCTACACCGCGCCGCTGGCTACCCGCACGGGAGATACGTTCCGTATCCTGGCTTCTCAAAACGGTACGACCGTTTCTTTAAACGGAGCGGCAATCGCGGCGTTGAATCGGGGACAGTTCCGGGAAATCGTCATCACGAATGGCTCGCACATCACAGCGACGAAGCCGGTTTTTGTGGCCCAATATGCGAACAGTTCGGACTTCGATGGTGTGGTCAATGCCGATCCTTTCATGCTGACCGTCCAGGCCACGAAACATTACGTGAATGATTATCGCGTGTGCACACCCACCAACGATTTCGCGGTCAACTTCATCCATATCATTGCGCCGACTTCGACCGTGGCAACCGTCCAGGTGGACGGTGCAGGGATCGGGGCATTCACGCCGATCACCGGAACTTCATACGCCTATCGACGGCAATCTGTGGCTCAAGGCTCACATACGGTAACCGCCGGCGCGCCAATCAGCGTTTCCGTGTATGGCTGGGCCGAATACGAGTCGTACGGTCATCCCGGCTGCTTCTTCGTGGGAGACGTTTTACCGCCGACCGTGACGCCCCCGACAACCAATGTCACGACTACCGTTGGTGGGCCGAATAATCCCAATCCTTGTGGCGCATTTGTCCCCGACGTTTCGCGTGACGCGCAAGTGAGCGACAATTGTTCACCCGCGGGGCAGATTCCAACGACCCAAGTGCCGACAGCCGGAACCGTCGTGGGACCAGGGGTTCATACGATTCAGGTGTTCGCACAAGATTCGTCCGGTAACGTTGGTCACGCAGATGTGACGTTCAATGTCATTGATCCATCCACGCTTACCATCAATTGTCCCTCCAACATTGTGGTCAATTGCACCAGCAGCAACGGCGCGATTGTGAATTACCAGGTATCGGCGCAGACGGCTTGCAACCCGAATGTGCCTGTGTTTACCAGTGTGCCCTCGGGCAGTGTCTTCCCACCCTGCACCACGTTTGTGACCTGCACTGCATCCAATAACGGGCAGACGGCTTCGTGCGTCTTTGCAGTGACCGTCAAGTGTGCAGACAAGCTCTCAATTGTTCCCGCCGCTGGCGGAAATGTGACGATGACGTGGGGTTGCACGGGCGTTCTCGAACGGGCAAGCAACGTCATCGGACCTTGGTTTGAGGTCACCAACGGCGTCAACAGATTTACGGCGCCCGCGAACGGAAATAACCGCTATTTCCGCGTTCGCTACTGATGAGCTGCAGCAAATAATTACGCTGAGAATTCGCTCTAATTTGCTGTGGTACAGGCGGAAACGCTTCTGCGCGACTTTTCCGGGTCGGCGCGACTGAGGAATTTTCCCTTGAGTAAGGAGGAGTGTTCCGACATAAGAACTCCAGTCATCTCCGCATCTGGGCATTGAACAGTGCCCGATTTTGGGTTGGTGACCATAAAAAAGCCGATGCTTTTAAAGTTTCGACGGAAGACTGAACGGCGGCGTGGGGCAATGCCGGTTAGCTTGACCGCAGGGATGCTGTCGCTCTTTTTGTACGTCTCCGCGCCCACTCAGGTGGCGATGGGGGGCATTCTTGAAGACTTGCCTGCGCGGCGCGACCTTACCCTGCAGGAATTCCTCCAGTTGGTGGTTGAGAACAACGAAAGTCTGCAGGCCAAGGTCTTGGACGTAGAGATTGCCCGTCGGAAGGGGAAGGCGACCTACGGCCAATTCGAGCCGGAACTTTTCGGAGGATATTCGCGCGAGGCGAACAAACGCGAAAACACTGCTGAACAGGCGCGCAGCCAGTTGACCGGCCGGTTTGAAGAACAGAACAATATTTACCAGGCCGGGATTGAATCGCTCGTGCCGACCGGGGCGCGGATACGCCTCGGTTATACGTTGCGTGATTTGAAGAACAACCTGCAGGGCTCCTCGACACTTTTCGGAACCTTGGGCGGCACCAACGGCGAATTTCAATCCTTCTTCGGTGTTTCGGTGTCCCAACCTCTGCTTAAAAACGCCTGGGAGTCGGCGACCATGGCGGAAATCCGCGTCGCTGCGCTGAACTCTGCTGTGGCTTTTCAGGAGTACCGCCGGCAGATGATGATCGTGATATCCACCGCGGAGGCATCGTATTGGAACCTTTACCTGGCCCAGGAGCAGGTGAATACATTTCGAGAATCCGTTTCTCTGGCGGATACCGTTTTGAGAGATGCGCGCGAGAAAATGCAGGCCGGCAAGGGTACGGAGTTGGAGATATTGGAGGCGCAATCGGCGATGGGCTTGCGCAAAAGCCGTCTTAACGAGGCGATCCAAAAGCTTTATGAAGCGGCAAACCAGGTTACGACGCTATACGGCGCATCGCCCACGCTGACCAATGTGATGGTCCATGCCGTGGACCAACCGGAGTTGGTGAACACCGACTTGAGCTTTTTCGACACCTGGCGGACCGCCTTTGACTACAATCCGGATTATCTCGCCCAACGTCAGCGTTGCACCATCGAGGGTGTTCGCCTGGCCTATGCCAATAACCAGATGCTCCCGCAACTGGATCTCAAAGGCAGCTATGGCCTTAACGGGTTGGGCACGACGCCGGGTGAATCCTGGGATGACATCCAGCACACGGGGTTTCCATCATGGAGTCTGGGGTTTGAATTACGAATTCCACTGGCGGGCAATATCAAGGCCCGCAACGAGCGGGCGGCGGCGCAGTTGAGCCAGAAAAGGGCGCTGATTGATCTCAAGAGTCTCGAAAACCAGATCGCCAACGCCGCCCATACGGCGATTCAAAAAATTCGCAGCAAGGAGGAAAGTGTGCCTGATGCGGAGTCAGTGGTGTCCTACGTCACGAACTTATTACAGTCGGAGATGACGCGATTGGAAGCCGGCAAGATTGAAAGCCGAAGGGTATTGGAAGTGGAAGCTGCCTTGCTCGAAGCAAGAAGCACGCTCACGGAAACCATGGTGAACTATCGCCGCGCCTTGCTGGAAAAGGAACTCATCGAAGGCGCCCTGCTTCGGAATCGCGGGCTCGAAATGACACGAAATGAGTTGCAGGTCCGTACCGCGCGCCTTGTTTCGGGTGGCTCGGTATCAGCCGAAGACTTCCAGAATACGCTGCAACAGTTGAGCGAATTATATGGAGGCACGAATCGCGTGGCTGAGCCCAACGCGCGGTTTGCCGAGCCGCAGGACCTCGAACTAAAGAACATGCTGCGCCAGCGCATGCTGGAACTGGACGAAACCCCGACCGCCGAACCGCCGAAGAAGTGATTCAAAACGCTCCGCCATTATGAATTCGAAAACATCGAATATCGAATATCGAACATCGAACATCCAGTGGAGCATTGGGTGTTTGGCATGCGACATTGGACGTTGGGCGTTTCGCGAAAAGTGGATAACGACCCTTGCCGTTGTCTGTTCGACTCTTCTGGCAAGGGCGGGGGATGCCACCTTTGCCACCGGTATTACCGAACCGTTCCTGCATGTGGCTTTGAGCGCGTCGGTGCCTGGCATCATCACCGCGAAAAATTTCAAGGAGGGCGATTCAGTCAAGCAGGGCGACACCATCCTCGAGTTGGATAAGACGTTGGAGGAACTGGAAAAAAACCGCCGAACCTTCGTGGCTGACGACAAGAAGAAGGACTACGAGTCAACCGCCATTGTTTTCGAGAAGACCAAGTCGGTTTCCAAGGACGATCTCCTCAAAAAGGAAGTGGAATCCAAGGTGGCCGCGGCGGAACGCGACATCGCGGCGGAACAATTGAAGCGGCGATTTATCGCTGCGCCGTTCACCGGTCAGATTACGGAAATCACCGTGGAAGTCGGCGAGGCCTGCCAGCCATACCAACCGATCGTGAAGGTGGTGGACGTGAGTCGCTGTTATTTTGTCGCGAACATCGAAGCAAAGCTGGCGGCGCGGCTCAAACTGGATCAATCCGTAAAACTGGAGGTGGAGTCGGGCACTTCAGTTGTGCCGATCGCTGCGAAAATAATTTTCATTTCTCCGGTGGTCGACCCCGCCAGCGGACTGGTGAAGGTTCGCGCGGTCTATGAAAATGCCGACGGAAAAACACGTCCCGGCCTGGCAGCAAAATTGATTTTCGAATAGGCGCTCATGCAAACCAATCCCGGTGGCATTACGGACAGCCTGGTGCAGGCACTGGCGGAGCTGGCCGAGTTGCGGCAGTTTACCGGGCCCGCCAAGGAATTCTGGCCGCGCCTCGTGGGTTGCGCCGCGCGGCTTTCGCAGGCGGACCATTTGGTCCTGCTGGTCAACAATGGCACCCCGCCGCAATGGAAAAAAATCACCGAATGGTCCGCGCAGCGCGGGCAATCACGCTATTTGGTTGCGTTCACCATGCAGTTGGAGGATGCAGCGGTCCGCGCCATCCGCGATCGGAGCTTTGTGGAAAAGCTCGAGCAAAACGGGACTGGTGATCACTTTCTCGTTGGTGTGCGCTTGAAACTGGCGCGGGTGGAAGACGAAGTGGTCCTGACGGGCCTGCTCTCGGGCGTGAATCAGACAACGGCCCGCGAGGTCCTGCTTCGACTCAACCTCGTGGCGGATACTCCGCAGCTTTATCAAAATAGCCTGACTTCGCAGCAAGCCCATGCCGATGTTCAGAAGTTTGCGGCGGTGCTTGATTTGAATGTGCCGGTGAACGCCGAGACGCGCTTCTTCGCGGCAGCGCTGGCCTTCTGCAACGGCGTCGCCACGCGCTTCAATTGCGATCGCGCCAGCCTTGGCTGGCTCAAGGGCGGTTACATCCAACTCAATGCGATGAGCCGCACGGAAAAGTTTGACCGGCAGATGGCCGCCGCCCAGTTGCTAGAAAAGGCAATGGAGGAATGCTTCGATCAGGACGACGAAATCGTTTTCCCGCCGCTCGAAGGCGCGACCGTCGTCGCGCGCGATCACGAAGGCTACGCGAAGGACCAGAAGGTGGGACACGTCTGTTCGCTGCCGTTGCGTGTGGAAGGGAAGCCAGTGGCAGTGCTCACTTGTGAACGCCAGGCATCACCTTTCAACTCGCTGGAATTGCAGCAAATGAGGCTGGCGTGCGACCAGGTTTCGCGCCGGTTGGACGACCTAAAGCGCCATGACCGCTGGTTTGGGGCGCGTTGGACGACAGCGACACGAGAACACGCGGCCAAACTGCTTGGACCGGAGCGCACGTGGATGAAGGTATTGGGGATCGCCATTGCGGTGCTGCTGGCGGTGTTGTTTTTCTTCCAGGTGACTTACCGCGTGGAGGGCAATTTCATTTTGCGCAGCGATGAAGTTTCGTTTCTGACCGCCCCCTTCGACGGATACATCGAGCAAGTCCTCGTGCGTCCCGGCGATGCCCTTGACAAGGACGGACCCTTGCTCGCGCTCAAGACGGGCGAATTAAAATTGGAAGAAGCATCCGCCCTGGCGGACCTCACGCGCTATCAACGCGAAGCCGAAAAAGCGCGGGCCGCCAAGGCACTGGCGGACATGCGGATTGCTGAATCGCTCGGAGAACAGTCGCGGGCGCGGCTCGATTTGATTCGTTATCACATCGCCAATGCCACCATTCGCAGCCCCTTTGCGGGCGTCGTGGTCGAGGGCGATTTGCGCGAGCGTATCGCGGCGCCGGTCAAACAAGGCGATGCGCTCTACAAAGTGGCCCGGACAGACACGCTTTACGCCGAAGCAGAAATCAACGAGCGCGATGCCCACGAGATTTTGAATCGTGCTGACGGGGAGATTGCTTTCGTCAGCCAGCCGAAGCTGAAATACAAAGTGCGCATCATCAAGGTCGAACCTGCCGCCGTGCCGAAGAAGGACGGCAACGTGTTCCTGGTACGGCTCGCCTTCGTGGATGGGCCGCAACCCTGGTGGCGACCGGGCATGAGCGGCTTGTGCAAACTCAATGTGGAAAAGCGGACACTGTTCTGGATTATCACGCATCGCACGGTCGATTTCCTGCGGATGAAACTTTGGTGGTAAATGTTAGTCCGTAGTCAGTGGTCAGTAGTCAGTAGCATTAGCAATGTTTCGTCTGTGAAGCAGGTGCAGCTATGAGCAAAACTAACTTCGAAAAACTTCGTGTCTATCGATTGGCCGAGGATTTGGCGGATTCGATTTGGGATATTGCTCTGACCTGGGATGTGTTTGCCAAAGAAACTGTTGGCAGGCAAATAGTGCGGGCAGCCGATAGTATTGGTGCGAACATTGCAGAAGGGACGGGGCGTGGCAGTTTTGCCGACAATAAACGCTTCGTGCGGACGGCGCGCGGTTCGTTGAACGAAACACAACACTTTCTCCGGCGTGCGTACAAAAGAAAGCTATTGAACAGATCAGACGTAGAGCGGCTGAAGCCGCTCGTTGAAAATTTGGCTCCACAGCTCAACTCCTATTTGAAATCCATTGGGACAATCCGAACCGAATAGCTACTGACTACGAACTACTGACTATTGACTAACATACATGTCGGAGCCTCAAGCCACATTCAGCGAATCCTGGTATCGCATCTCAACGCAGCGCATTAGTTTGCGGCCGAGCGTGCGGGTGCGGCGGCAGAATTTTCGCGGCGAGCGTTGGATCGTTCTCGAGGACCCGTTCAACAACAGTTTCTTCCGGATTCGCCCGGCAGCGTATGAGTTTGTCGCGCGATTGAGGCCGGACCGCACGGTGCAGGAGGTCTGGCAGGAGTGTCTCAACCGGTTTCCGGATGATGCGCCCGGCCAGGAGGCCGTGATTCAACTGCTGTCGCAACTCTACTTCGCAAACTTGCTGCAATACAATCTTGCGACTGACACCGCCCAGTTGTTCGAGCGATTTAAGAAGCGTCGTCAGCGCGAAATCGGCGGACGTTTCCTGAACCTGATGTTCATGCGGTTTCCACTGCTTGACCCCGATCGTTTCCTGGTGAAATGCCTGCCCGTCGTGGGAAAACTCATTACACCTTTCGGGGCCTTATTGTGGTTGGTGGTGGTGGGCGCCGGGTTAAAGGTGGCGGCGGACCATTGGTCGGTCCTGCGGGTGCAATCCGAAAACGTCCTCGCGCCGGGCAATTTGCCGCTCCTTTATTTGTCGTTGATTATCATCAAGACCCTGCACGAATTCGGGCATGCGTTCTTCTGCCGAAAGTTCGGCGGTGAAGTTCACACCATGGGAATCATGCTGATGATTTTCACGCCGGTTCCGTACATGGACGCAACCAGCGCCTGGAGCTTCCGTAAACGTACCCATCGCATGCTTGTGGGTGCAGCGGGAATGATTGTGGAACTGTTCTTCGCGGCCATTGCGATTTTCATCTGGGCGCGCACGGGTGAAGGAGTCCTGCATAGTTTGGCGCACAATGCGGTAATTGTCGCTTCAGTATCCACGCTCATTTTCAATCTGAACCCGCTGCTCCGTTTTGACGGATATTATATTTTGTCCGATCTATTGGAGATACCCAACCTCAGTCAGCGCGCGAATCAGCAGCTTCGTTTCTTCGCGGAGCGCGGATTATTCGGCGTGAAAAAGATCGAACCAGCTGCCAAGACGCCCGGTGAAGCTTTTTGGCTGACGTTTTTCGGCATCACCAGCGGCATTTATCGTGTCATCGTCTTTACAGGCGTATTGCTGGTGGTGGCGGATCGTTTTCTCATCATTGGCATCATCATGGCGGCAGTTTGCTTGATTTCATGGGTCACCGTGCCGGTGGGGAAATTCATTTATTACCTGGCGCAAAGCCCGCGATTGGACCGCGTGCGCCTGCGCGCTGTCGCGGTAAGCATCGGGTTGTTCGCCCTGCTGCTGGTATTCTTACAATTCGTCCCATTTCCCAGCCATTTCCGCGCACCCGGCGTCCTGCGGGCTGTTGAGCGGAGCGAGGTCATCAATCTTACCGCGGGATATGTGGACCAATTGCTGACGAAATCGGGCGAACGGGTGACGGCTGGCCAGCCGTTGGTGCGGTTGAGGAATGAGGAACTTGAACTGGATATGCGCCACACGCTTGCCCGCCAGCAAGAGCTTGAAACGCGCGTCCTCAAGGCGACCAGCGACGAGATTGCCAGCTTGAAACCGTTGCAATCCGAACTGGAGGCAACCCGCCAGCGCCTGGTGAAGCTGCGCGCGGATGAGGCTGCGCTGACCCTGCGCGCGCGGCAGAACGGCATTTGGGTGGCGCCGGGAATCAACGACTTTATCGGGCGGTGGGTGACGCGCGGGAATCATTTGGGGATTCTCGTTGACCCGTCGGCATTTGAATTTGAAGCAACAGTGATGCAGGAGGACGTGGATGCCCTGTTTGCGCGCAAGATGTCATCGGCGGAAGTACGATTGTTTGGGCAGGTCTCGGTGCTGAACGTGAGCGATTGGAAAGTGATTCCCGGAGAGCAACGCACCTTGCCGTCACCCGCGCTCGGTTGGCTCGGTGGCGGTGAAGTGCCGATTGCTGCGGACGACCCGCAAGGGCAGCGGGCAGCGGAACCATTTTTTGAAGTTCACGCCGGAGTGAAGCCCAGTGGGGAGGTGGTGCTATTGGACGGACGCTCGGGAAAGATTCGATTTGACCTCCAACCGGAGCCGTTGTTGCCGCGGTGGACAAGACGTCTGTGGCAGTTGCTGCAAAAGCGCTACCAACTGTGAAAGCTCCAAGCACCAACATCCAAGCTCCAGAGAAGCACCAAACTTCAAGCTCCAATCCGTGCGCTTACGCGACAGTTTTGGATATTGGAGCTTGGAATTTCTCTGGAGCTTGGAGCTTGGTGCTTGGAGCTTCCTTCCAATGACTCCGACCCACGAATATCGGCGACTTGATTATCAGAGCCCGCCCAAGCTCCTCAATGGGTTGGATGCTGCGGTAAACAGCGCCATCGGTGTCTATCGCCGCCATGAGAAGCGCGTCACCAAACTGGCGGAAGACGCCGCGCGAATTGATCGCGATGAGCCGCGGTGGAAGGACCTTGCAGATGCGAAGTTGCACGAGTCTTTGATCGAATTCCGTGAGAAATTCCGGCGTGGCAAGGTTTCGGATGAGATTTTGTTTTCCGCGCTCGGCGCAGTTCGCGAGGCATCCACCCGAAAGGTGGGACTTCATCCATTTCCCGTCCAGTTGATGGGTGCACTGGCCTTGCATCGAGGGTGCCTGGCGGAGATGGCAACGGGCGAGGGCAAGACGCTCACGGCGGGGCTCGCGGCGGTGCTGGCCGGTTGGACGAAGCGGCCCTGTCACATCGTGACGGTCAATGATTACCTGGTGAAGCGCGACGCGGAATGGCTCCAACCGCTTTACCATTTTTGCGGTGTGCGCGTCGGCCATGTCGCTGCATGGATGCCACCTAGCGACCGGTTACATGGCTACGGTTGTGATGTGACCTATGCCACGAGCAAGGAACTGCTGGCCGATTTCCTGCGCGATAGGTTGCGACTTGGGGGACTGCACAATCCTACGCGACGATTGATTCGAAAACTGCTTGCGCCCGCATCACCCGATGGGCTGGTGATGCGCGGGCTGCACACTGCCATTGTTGATGAAGCGGACAGTGTGCTGGTGGATGAAGCGGTTACGCCGCTGATTATTTCGGCGCAACATCCGAATCCTTTTCTGCGCGAAGCGGTCCAGCTGGCCGGAGAAATCGTGGGCGACCTCGAACCGGACCTGGACTACCACACGAACCTGCGTTACCGGGAAATCGAACTGAGTGCGGTGGGTGCAGAGAAAATCGCTCGCCGGTGCTCGGCACTGCCGGGCTTTTGGCGTGGGACGGAGCGGCGCACAGAACTTATCAAGCAGGCATTGGTGGCCCGCGAATTCTACCATCGAGATAAGCAATACATCATTACCGACGGCAAGATTGTTATTATTGACGAGTTCACGGGGCGGCAGATGGCTGACCGCCATTGGCGGCAGGGGCTGCACCAGGCGGTGGAGGCGAAGGAGGAATTGAATGTCACCGACCCGACCGAAACGGTGGCCCGCCAGAGTTTTCAGCGATTTTTTCGCTGCTTCCACCGGTTGTCGGGCATGACCGGCACGGCGCGCGAGGCCACCGGCGAATTCTGGCAAATTTACAAACTGCCCGTCGTCACGATTCCCACCAACCGGCCTTGTATCCGGGAGCATTGGCCCGACCGCGTGTTCATGGATGAGAAGACCAAATGGCGCGCAGTCGCTGCGGAAATCGAGCGATTGCATGCCTCCGGGCGTCCCTTGCTTATCGGGACGCGAAGCGTTCACGCCAGTGAGCACCTTTCAACGATACTTAAGGAGCGCGGACTGGATTTTCATCTGCTCAACGCACGCCATGTCTTTGAAGAGGCGCAGATTGTGGCCCTTGCCGGAGAACCGGGTCGGATTACCATCGCCACGAACATGGCCGGGCGCGGTACGGACATCAAACTCGGGCCGGGAGTGGCAAAAATGGGTGGTCTGCACGTGCTGGCCACTGAGCGGCACGAATCAGGCCGAGTGGACCGACAATTGTTTGGCCGTTCCGCGCGGCAGGGCGACCCTGGCAGCGCCCAGGCCTTCGTGAGTGCTGAGGATGAGTTGATTCGGCGCTTTTTGCCCGGCCCTGTTCAAAAGGTTTTAAAGCAATCCTTGGAGAAAAGGATTGTCGGCAGCAATCGCATTGCAGAGGGAGCATATGCGCTGGCCCAGAGAAAAGCGCAAAAGATGGCTTTCAAGCAACGAAAAGCGGTCCTCAAGACCGATAATTGGCTGGAGGAAGCGCTGTCGTTTGCTGGCGGAGAAATGATAGCCTAGATGGCATGCCTCAAAGGCGACGCGAATCAGCGCGTAGAAGTAATTCCCGAGTCCCATCCGTAACATTTCCTGTCCCATTTGTGAATTGTTCGTTGACAGCGTTGATAGTAAACGGCTTAACTCGCCTCAGCCCAGTCTTCAGGACGGAAATAGAGTGCGATTTTCGGTGCTGCGGACTGGTTTGAGTGCGCGAAACCCTTGTCAATCGCAAGCCCGGATTCGAACTGGAAGCGCTTGAAGCGCGAGTCCTGTTGTCCGGCAACCCCATTCCCGTTTGTGCGGGAGCTGCGGCTGTCGAGTCGGCCTCGGTTGACCATCACATTGCCGAGACCGGACCGGTTATCACAAGCTCGACCGGGGTCGGCTACAGTCCTTCACAAGATGACATTTTCTCCGGGGTTGAAACTCAGGCCCTGACTCCCACTGAGCCTGCTCCCGAGTCGCCGGTGACTGAGACGGCAGTCGAGATCCACGCGCGTGCCTATAATCAGGAGCCTTCGACACGTTCGCCGTTGCCTCCGCAAAAGCCGCTCGATCTCCAATCCGATTCTCCGGCAGCGTCCGCAGAAACGACCCAGGGTGACAACTCAATTTCCGAACAGTTGGTTCAAACGCTTCGTGCTGCCAATGGGCCTCCATCGGAAACCTCCAGTTTTGACTCAGTTTCTTCAATATTTGGCTCTTCGGCAGATTCGGAGGACGGTTCGCTTTCTCCAGCGGGCGGTTCGGGCGTGGGCAGTTTGTTCTCGTTCATCAATGACAAATTGGGAAGCTATCTCGATGGACTGCATCATGAAATATTCAATCCGGGAGACCAGCAACTCGGTGATTTCCTGACCCTCCTCGCTCCCACGGTATCCATCGACATCACCAAGTCCGGCTCGACCATCACGGGCGCGATTACGGTCTCGGCCAACTCGGTCACCGTCACCCTTGGTTCGGCTTTCACCGGCAGCATCAGCGACAGCACAGCCGACGTTGACCCGACAGCCTTGAGCGGAAGCTACGACTTTGCCACCAAGACTTTTACCCTCACCGGGGATGTCCTGGACCTGAATGTCAGTAATTTTGTTTCGATTCATGCCACCGGGCTAACCATAAAGTCCAAGACAACCGGGACAGGTGATGCAGCCGTGTCCGAGGTGCAGATAGGGGCAACCGGGGTGGAAGGCTTCCTCGGCAATGGCCCGCTCCGGCAGCCCGACAACTCCATCAACCCCAACGCCACCGGTCTTCAGGTTTCCAATGCCGGGTTTGGCATCCTGACCCGCAAGACTGGAAACGCCGCCGCCGAATACGCCTTTAAGGCCACTGGAAGCGTTACTTTGCTTGGCTTTACGGACTTAACCTTGTCGGCTGCAGGTTGGACGGTTTCGGGGAATACGCTGGGTGATTTTACTTCGGCCCCAGTTTCGGTCGCCACGGGGGGCGCGCCGGTGGTGCTGGATTTCGCGGGCAATGGCCAATCCTTTTCGGGTAGTGCCACGCTGATTACCCCGATTGCGGAGATTAGCGGGACGTTTGCTGCAGCCAAGGATGGCACGAGCACGCTGCTGGCCGGAGACGATGTTCAAGCGTTCGTGGGTGATCGCAAGCTTGCTGGCCCGAACGATGACGTTGGGGTACAGATAACCGATGGTCAATTCGCTGCCCTGCTCAAGTCGGACAAGACTTATGCGTTCGATGCCCGCGGGACGGTGGCGGTGGTGGGTGTATCCGGACTAACGCTGGGAGGGACGTTTGCCGCCAAGAAGAATACGACTGGTGCTCTGGCCGACCACACTATCGCGGTAGGTGACTTCAGCAAGACGCTGGACATCGCCAGCGGTGCAAGCGAGTTCAGTGGCACCGGGGTGCAATTGACGGTGCTTAACCAGACCATCTCGGGAGACTTCGCCTTTACCAAGAGCGGCAACAACGTGACCTTCACGTTCACGAACGCGTCGTTGTCCTTGGGCGACAGCAGCCGGGCTTTTGTTACGGCAACCGCGACCGGTACGTTGACTTTGAGCGACACGGGGATCATGGGCAACTTGACCGGCACGCTGGCAACCGATCTCCCGGGGTTGAGCTTCACCGGCGGTTTCCAAATCCAGGTGGATACGACCGGTTCGACGGACTTTGTCCGCATCGCCAGCCAGTCCGGTGCGACGCTGGTGGTGCTGAATCAAACGCTCACGGCGACTACGTTCACGTTCGAGCGCTCTGAAACCGACGACCATGATGTCATTGTCAAGGTTTCGGCTACGGGGTTGGGGCTGCAACTGACGAGCGACGGCACGACCTTCCTGAATCTGCACGGCGGCACTGCTGCGATGATGCTGTCGCGATTCGGCATTGCTGTGGACGTGACGTTCAGCGTCACCGCGGGCGACATTACGATGCCATCGGGAGTGGTGTTCACAGCGTCCGGGGCGCGATTGCAATTCAATTCCGGCTCAGCGGCGATTGACGAGGATATCGGCGGCGTGCCGCTGACATTGCCCTCCGGCCAGTTCCTGCGCATCACGATGACGGGCGCGACGTTGAGCGTGAGCAGCCATAATTTTGGGGCATCGGCGAATTTCGTTTTTGACCAATCAAAGAATGCCGGCACGACCATCACGCGCCTGGCTTTCACCGGCGTGGGACTGACCGATTCGACCAGTTCTTACAACGTCACCATCGCCAACGGCGAAGGAGCATTCATCTTCAAGAGCACAGGTGTCGCGGGCATGTTGACCGGCGATGGCAGTGGGACTTTTAGCGGTGCAAGTGTAAGTGGGCGTGCGGGTTTCCGCATCAACACGACAGGCACGGCGGTGGATGAGACGCTGGAAGTCGCCGGTCGTACGTTGAGCGTGAAATTTGGTGATGAGGAAAAGAACCTGTTCACTGCTTTCGTTGCGAATGCTTCGTTCAACATCGGAACATTTGTCACGATTGAAGGAAGTTTCACCTTCTCCTCTCCCAGCGGCGGCAAGGAACTTTTCGCCGGGACGGGCCTGACGATTTTCCTCGGCAACGGCCCCTATCGCCTGAGCACCGGTGAAATCAACCCGCTGGCGAGTGGCGTGGCGCTCACCAATGCGAGCATCGGTCTCGTACGATTCACGGCGGACGGCACGCTGGCGCTCTATGCCACCGGCACGGTGCAACTCGTGGGCGTCAATGGTGTCACAGTTACGGGCACGGCAATTGTGCGGTTCAATAACCATCTGAACGCCGTTGTGGATGAGACCATTTCCATCCCCACGACGGACCAAAACGTCATCGTGAAGTTTGATTCTTCGTCAATCGCAACGACGTCTTTCGAGGCGACCGGTTTGGAAATTTCCTTCCTAGGCCAGAGTTTGCGTGGTGATTTTGGGTTTTCGCAAATGACGGTTGGCGGGCAGCAGGTCATCGCGCTGGCGGCTGACAATGTAAGTTTGGATTTTACCAGTGGCGGAACGAAAGTCGTGAGCGTAACCGATGGCAGTGGTTCGGCGCTGCTGTTGCCGACCGGTATCGCAGCGCAATTCACGGCTACGGTGACTTTGAATGTGCCTAATGTGGCCTTCACGGGGACATTCGGCGTATCCATCAATACGACGCAGGCTGACATCAGCACGGCGTCGCCTGCCCTGGATCTACCTGCTGGGCCTTATCTCCGGGTTGAGTCCACTACGGCCAGTTTGACCGTGCTGGGCCAGACGTTGGAAGGCAAGTTTGCGTTCGAGCAAACAGGTGTCGGCGGAGCACAGGTGACGCGCATTGCGGTCAGCAATGGGACGCTGACTTTTGGTGAAGGCTCGACCACTTACGTCAGCGTGACTGATGGTTTGGGCAGCCTGCTCGTCAGCAGCGCGGGTATCGCAGGCGGTATCAGCGGCACGGTGGCAATCACCGTTCCGTCGTTACCGGGCGCGTTCACTGGAGATTTCGCCCTGTTCATCAATACGACCAATGCAGCGGTGAACCAGAGCGTCAGCATCGGCACAGAGTTGGTTACGGTGAATGTGCCCGCCGGACCGTTCATTCGCGTTTCGGCGACCGGCGCGAAGCTTTCCATTTTGAACCAAACCATCAGCGGTGATTTCGCGTTCCAACGTTATGATGACGACGATGGCAATCCCACAACGATGGTCACGAGTGTTGCGGTCAATAATGTTTCGATTCAGTTCGGCGATGGGACGGCTAATTACCTGAGTCTCACCAATGGCACGGGATTGTTCGTTGCGACGCCGAGCGGGTTGGCTGGCAAACTTTCGGGATTGGTTGAACTAACAGTGCCGGGAGTTTCCTTCACGGGTACTTTGGGAGTCGAATTCAATAATACGACGAGCACCGTGAACCGAAGCTTCCGTGTCGGCGGCGAGGCACTGGGCTTGAGCCTGCCTGAGGGACAGTTCTTCCGGTTCACCGGTGAAAATATCCAACTCACAGTGCTTAACCAGACGTTGCGCGGCAATGTCTCCTTCGAGCGCGTGCAGAACGCGTCGCTTCAGACGCGCATGCGCGTGGCGATTACCGATGCGGTCCTGGCCATCGGTGATGGTTCGAAGGACATCCTGCGTGTGAGTGTTGACGAAGCTGGTTTCATCGTGAGTGCGGCTGGTATTGCAGGACGTTTTGATGGTTCGGCATCGCTGACGATCCCTGGGGTCACCTTTGACAGTGACCTGACGGTGTTGGTCAACAACACGGGTGCGTTGGTGGATGAATCCATCCCGCTTGGAGGCGGCAATGTGAATTTGCAGTTGGATGCCGGCAAGTATGTGCGCGCGACGGCCACTGGATTGACCCTGAATGTTCTAGGCATTGGCATCAACGGCAATTTCACCTTCTCGCAGATCACGACAGCGACTGGCTCAAGAGTCGTGGGTGTTGCCGTCACCAACGGCAACTTCACCCTCGGCTCGAATGGCTCAAGCGTGCTCGATTTAAACAATATTCACGGCGCATTCCTCATCACCCCGACCGGTGTGGCCGGCACTTTGGATTTCGCTCCGACCTTTCACATTGGCACTGACATCGGGTTCAGTGGCGGCACTGTCAGTTTGCAAATCAACACGATGTCTTCTGCGGTGAAGGAGACGTTCTTTGTCGGCGCGGACACCGTGGCGTTGGATGTTCCCGCCGGACCGTTTGTGCGCGTGGCGGTTCTTGATGCGCTGTTGACTGTTGGCGCGGCGACGGACAGTCCGAAGCTGAGCGGTAACTTCTTCTTCGAGCAGGGCAAGCGTCCAGACAACACCCTCGTCACGCGCCTTGCGATGTCAAATGTTTCCATCAGCCTCAGCGGCCAGGGTCTCAAAAACGGCGAAGGCGGATTCATCGTTACCACGGGCGGAATCGCGGGAATCATTTCTGGTGAGATTGATCTAAGTGTGACTGGCGGCAGCGTGGCGGGCCGAATCGGGTTGCGCGTCAACAAGACTCCGGGTGCAGTGGAGGAAACCATCACGTTCGGCGGGCGGGACATCGTTATCAAGTTCACGGCGGCGGAAGCCGGCCTGTTCTCATTCTTCCTTGAAGACCTTTCGTTCAACGTCGGCAACTTTGTCACCATCGAAGGCAGCGTGTCGTTCACTACGGTTGGCGGCAAACAGCTTTTCGCGGGTGACAATCTCACGATTTTCCTCGGCCAGGGTCCGGCGCGATTGCCGAATGGAGAAATTAATCCGCTGGCTGCAGGCGTGTTGTTGAGCAATGCGCGGATCGGTCTGGTGCAGTTCGCGGGTGGCGGCCTGGCGATGTATGCGGAGGGCACGGTCAGCATCATCGGTATCAACGGCCTCACCCTGACAGGCACGGCCAAGGTGCAGGTGAACACCTCCAATCAGCCCTCCGTCGACGAAACGCTGGACATCCCCAATAGCAGCAATCCTCCGATTGTGGTCAAGTTTACGGGCAACCAAACCGTTACGAAGTTTGAGGTGACGGGAGGGCAACTTGGCGTGCTGGGGCAAACGCTGACGGGCGATTTCTCATTTGACCGCGTGACCAATGGCGCGGCGACCGGGGCGTTGCGAGTGGGCGCGGCGAATGTGTCGCTCGCGCTCGGCGATGGAACGAACAATGTGGTTTCAGTCACGGGTGGAAATGGCGCGTTTCTCCTCACGAGCGCCGGGCTAGCGGGTGAAATCAACGCCACGGTGAACCTCGCGTTCACGGGAGTTTCGTTCGGCACCACCCTCAAGCTCGCGATCAACACCACCAGTGCGGCGGTGGACACGACCGTTTCGGTCGGATCCGAGAATCTTCCAATTGATGTAGCGGCCGGTCCTTATCTGCGGGTGCAGGCGCTCGATTCTGACCTGACAGTATTGAACCAAACTTTGCATGGAGATTTCTTCTTTGAGCAATCCACGAATCCTGCCGATGGCAGCAGCGTTGTGCGCTTCGCGGCGGCGAACGTGAGTTTCGACATCAAGGCGGCCTCGACCAATGTCGTGAGCCTGCGAAATGGTCAGGGCGCATTTGTCGCCACAACTGCGGGTCTGGCCGGTGTCATCAGCGGCAATGTTTCCATCAATGTTCCGGGCGGCGGAGTGACCTTCACTGGAGATTTTGCCCTGTCCATCAATCAAACCGGGGCGGACGTGGATGAACAAATCGAAGTCGGTGATACGGTGGTGGGAATCGATCTTCCGGCCGGGCCGTATTTGCGGATTGATGCGACGAATGCGCAGGTTCAAATCGCGGGACAGACACTGACCGGTGATTTCGCGTTTGAACAATTCACGAACACGAGCAGCGCGAATATTGTGCGAGTCGGGCTTGCCAATGTTTCCGTGAACCTTGGCGGGGCGGGGGCGCTGGTGAAAGTCAGTGACGCGCAGGGCTTCTTCCTGATTACTCCCAGTGGTGTTGCAGGAACTTTATCAGCGACGATTTCGGTGAATGTGCCGGGCGTGGATTTCAGCGGTGATTTCGAACTGGCCATCAATCGAAGCACGGGTGGTGGCATCCATGAAACCTTCCTGGTCGGTGCTACCCCTGTGACGTTGAATGTGTCGGCAGGCATTTACACGCGCGTGACTGGCACGGACGTCAGCCTGAACGTTTTGGGCCAGACCCTCACGGGCAATTTTGAATTTGAGCAGGTCACGGCAGGCGGCAGCACAACCACGCGCCTGCATATGGATAGCGTGACGTTGGGCCTTGGCGGTACCAGCGGCGCGCCGATTGTCAGCGTTACGAACGGCAACGGCAATTTCATCCTGAACAGCGCGGGCATTGCGGGCCGTTTGAGCTTAAGCCTCGCGGTGAATTTGACGGGAGTGAAGTTGACGGCTACGACGCTGCGGCTGCGGCTCAATACGACAAATGCACTGGTGGCTGGGGCCCTGGTGAACGACACAATCGATTTACCTGGCGGACCATATCTTCGCGTTGAAGCAATCGGCGGTCACCTCGAAGTTGCCGGACAGACTTTGGATGGTGACTTCGTTTTCGAACAAACCGCGCGAGCCAATGGGACCAAGTTAGTGCGCGTGGCCGCTGACAAAGTGGCGGTCAACCTCGGAGGCACCGCTGGCAGTCCGTTCCTCTCCGTAACCGACGGCACCGGCCTTTTCATCCTGACTCAGGCGGGAGTAGCGGGAGAATTCACCGGCACGTTGACGTTGGGAGCGAGCGTAAGCAGTTTCTTCAGCCTGAGCGGAACATTTGGCGTTCAGGTCAACAATACGAGTGTCGCGGTCAATGAATCCATCTCCATTGGCAGCACGACCAAGACACTTACGTTGCAAGCCGGGCCGTTTGTGCGCGTGACCGGCACGGGAGTTGAGTTGACTGTTGCCGGTCAGAAACTCGGCGGCGATTTTTCATTCGAGCAATTCACCAGCGGAGCCAACAAACTCATCCGCATCAGCGCGGCCAACGTTTCCCTCAAGCTCGGTGATGGTGCAAATACCTTGCTAAGCGTTACCAACGGCGCAGGCAACATCGTCGTCCGCCCGACGGGCATCTTCGGCAGTGTCAGCGGTTCGGTGGCCGTGAACATCCCGGGCGTCACGCTCACCGGCACGCTTGGAGTGAAGTTCAACACAATCACCACTCCTGATGGATTGCCGCATCCCTTGGAAGACAGCGTTCAGGAAACTTTCAATCTCAATGGCACGTCCACGACGCTGACGTTGCCTGCCGGAAATTACATTCGCGTGGAAGGCACGGCGCTGACGCTGGCGTTGAATCTGGGTGGCACGACGCAGACCTTGAGCGGCGATTTTGCGTTCGAGCAAATCACCACCACGGCGCCGACCGTGAAGACGGTCACGCGAATTTCGGCGTCGAATGTGGCATTGGCACTTGGTGACGGAACCCACGACTTGGTGCGTGTGACCGGCGGCAGCGGGTTTTTCCTCATCACAGGTGACGGGGTCGCGGGTAAGTTCTCAGGGACGGTCCAGGTCAACATTCCCGATGTGACATTGAGCGGAACTCTGGGTGTGGAATTCAAGACGATTACCGCCGCGGTGGACGCCACGTTTGACGTGCCGGATGGTTTGGGAGGCACAACGAGCGAACATCTCGTGCTGGCTGATACCGGCAAATTCGTGAAGGTCACGGGCGGGACGATCGCCAACCCGCTGACGTTGACGGTGGCAGGACAGACGATTTCGGGTGTGTTCCAAATTGAGCAGACCACGACGTCCACGCTGGAGAAGCGGGTGCGCGTGGGAATTACCAATCTCCATCTCGACCTGGGTGATGCCGCGAATACTTTCGTTCACGTTACCGACGGCACGGGTTCGTTCGTTATTGATTCTCTGGGCGTGGCGGCGGAAATCACGCTGGGCGGAACGCCGGGTTCGGTTGCCTTGCAGATGCCCACGGGCTTCACGCTGACTTTCAGCACCGTAAAATTGCGCATCAACACGCGGCCGGTTGATGTCAACGAACAGATCACGGTGGATAGCTTGCCGCTAAATTTGCTGCTCCCAGCCGGGCCGTTCGTGCGCGTGGAGGTGAGCGGTTCACTGATCATCGGTTCGGGTGCTACACCCCCGACGTTGAGCGGCACTTTTGCGTTTGAAAAGGTGACGAGCAAGGTGGGTAATCTCACGAAAACGGTCGTGAAATTGGGCTTGTCCGACATTAGCATCACGATTGGCTCACAGGGAATCACCGATGGCGAAGGCGCATTTGTCCTGAACGAATTTGGCGTAGCCGGTTATGTGACCGGGCGGGCGTCGATCGTAACGGGCGGCGTGGCGATTGGCGGCAGCCTCGGGTTGCGCGTGAACAAAACGTTGCATGAAGTCCATGAAAGTATTGTGGTGGGCGGCCGGACGCTGGCGATTGATTTCGGACCGACGGAAACGGACATCCTGCAATTCTTCGGCAGCAACTTGACGCTGAACATCGGCGATTTCGTAACGATGGAGGGCAGCTTTACGTTCAGTTCGCAAAACGGCAAGGAAGTGTTTGGCGCCACGAACCTCACGGTGTTCCTCGGCCAGGGACCATTGAAACTCGACAGTGGCGCGCAGAATCCCGCTGCGCGCGGTATCTTGCTGTCCAGTGCAACTGTTGGTGTCGTGCGCTCCGGTGGCAAATTTGCGATTCACGCCACGGGCAATGTGAGCTTGATTGGAGTGGACGGCATCACCTTTAGCGGCGCAGCGACAATTGATGTGAATGATCTGGGCGCGCCGGTCAACGAAGTCATTACAATTCCCGGTTCTCCGAGCGTGACGGTGAACGCTGCGCAGGGAACGAAGACCTTCAGCGGTTCGAGCATCACGTTGGGTTTTGCCGGTCAGACCGTGATGGGAACGTTCGAGTTTTCGCAATATGCCAAGGCGAATGGCGAGCGGGTCATTCGGGCGCATGTCTCAGCTTTGGGAATGACCTTTGGCGACGGCACCGGCCCAGGTTCGCACACATTCCTCACGATCAGTGCAGGCACGGGAGATTTCCTGCTGACGAACGCCGGGTTTGCCGGGACGTTCAGCGCCAATGCGTCCTTGAGCATCACCGGAGTCACGGGCGCGCCTGCCACGTTCACGGTGGCGGTGAGCGTCAACACCACCGCGGCGGCGGTGGCGGAGACGGATGCGGCTGGTCCGACACTTACTTTGCCCAAGGGCCCGTATTTCAAGGCCGAAGTCACAAACCTGGATGTCACGATTCTGAATCAGAGCATCAAGGCGAATTTCGCTTTCGAGCAATACACGGTAACGACGCAGGTCGGTGCGGCACCGCCCTCGACGAGCACCAAGACGCGCATCGGTCTGACGGGATTGGAAGCGCATTTCATGTCGGGCACGGATGAAGTGGCGAGCCTCACGGCAGGGACCGGTTTCCTCTCGGTGTCCGCGGCTGGCATCGCGGGACAGTTCAGTGGAACGTTCGGAGTCAGCATCTCGACGGTGAAACTGACCGGCGATTTCAGCCTGGCGATCAACAACACCAACGCGCAGGTCAACGAGCAATTCGACGTGGGCAGCGACACAATCAACGTGAACATGCCCGCCGGACCTTACCTCAAGCTCGCGGCTACGAATGCAAAATTGGAGATCGCAGGACAGGTGTTGTCGGGCGACTTCGCGTTCGAGCAGGTATTGGGAACGATGCAAATCACCGCGAAGAACGTCAGCGTGGCGTTGGGCGACGGCACGAATAATTTTGTCACGGTGACGAACGGCACGGGGAGCATCACGATTGGCGGGACGGCGCCGAACAAGACCTTGTCGGCGAGCCTGACGGCGACCGTCAATGTGACAGTTCCGAATCTCACGGTGAGCGGCACGTTTACCTTCAGCATCAATAGTTCGGCTGCCAGTCGTTACGTGCGGGTCGCTGGCACGAGCATATCAATCACAGTCGCGGGCCAGACGATTACCGGTGAGGTGCAGTTTGAACAACTGACCAAGCCAAGCGGCGAACGCCTGGTGCAGGTCTATATTCCAAACGCGTCGCTGAAGTTTGGCGAGGACCCGAGCAATCCGTTGATCCAGGTTAACATTGTCAACGGCGCGTTGTTCATCACCAATGCGGGACTCGCGGCGGCGATTACCTTCGACTTCTCCACCACGCCGCTGACCATTGGCACCGGAGGCAGTGCCATCAGTTTCGCGGGCACGTTCGAATTGCGCATCAATACCACTGCCCTGCCGGTAAACCAGACTTTCACGGCGAGCGACAACACGACCTACACCCTGGCGTTGCCCGCCGGGCCCTACCTGAGTTTCACCGGCGTGGGTGTCGAACTGACTGTGCAGGGCCAGACTTTGAGCGGCAATTTCGCATTCGAACAAACCACGAATCTCGCCGGTCAGAAGCGCGTGCGCATCGGTCTGACTGATGTTTCGTTCAGCGTCGGCGACGGCGGCACACCGTTCGCGAGCCTGACGAACGGCACGGGCCTCTTTGTCCTGAGCAACGATGGGCTTGCTGGTTCATTGAGCGGCACGGTGGCGCTGAATGTTCCGGGTGTGACCTTCACCGGCACTTTCGGTCTGGCGCTGAACAACACGAACAAGGCAGTTGATGAATCGTTCACGGTCGCGGGCCAGACGATTGCGCTGAAGCTGGTGAAAGGTCCGTACGTCCGCATCTCCGGCACGGGCATCGAACTTCGCGTCGCGGGCCAGGTGTTGAGCGGTGATTTCGCTTTCGAGAAATCCACGACGGAAACCCACCTGACGGTGGCAAATGCCTCCCTGAAACTTGGTGACGGCACGACGGATTTCGTGACCGTGACCAACGGCAATGGTTACTTCGTTGTGAAGAGCGGTGCGGCGCCAGTGGGTGGCATCGCTGGGGAATTCACCGCGGACGTGGCGCTCAATCTGCCGGGCATCACGCTCACGGGCACCTTCGGCATCGCCATCAACAATACCAACGCACCGGTCGGCAGCATCCCGCAAGGGCCTTTTGTAAGGGTGACGGTAGCCAACGCCAAGCTGACGGTCGCGGGCGTAACGATTGAAGGCAACGTTTCATTCGAGCAAATCACCAACCCGACCACGGGACAGAAGTACACCAAGATTGGCCTGACGGGTGTAAGTCTCAAACTCGGCGACGGTGGAACGGATTTCGTTACGGTCACGAATGGCAACGGGTTGATTCTCATCACGCCGGCGGGCATCGCCGCGGATTTTGAAGCGAAGGTGGCGGTCACCGGCCTTTCTGAAATTGCGATCTCCAACGTGGATGTGCATGTGAAGATCAACACCACGGCCAGCGCCGTGAACCAGGATTTCACGAGTGCGACGGGTGACGTGGTGAAACTCACGCTGCCAGCTGGTCCGTATTTGCGAGTCGAGGTAACCGACCTGCATATCACAGTGTTCGGCCAGGAGTTGAGCGGCAACTTTGCGTTCGAACAAATCACGAAGCCGGGCGGGCAGAAAACCATTCGCATTGCGCTGACCGAAGTTCATCTCGCGATGGGTGACGGTGCAAAGACATACGTGGAACTGACTCACGGCACAGGTCTCATCCTGCTTAACAGCGCGGGCATGGCGGCGGGAATTTCGGGCACCATCGCTGTGACGCTGGACCCGACGGTGCAGGTGTCCGGAACGTTCGCGTTGTTTATCAATAACACGAACCTGCCGGTCAATGAATTCTTCACACTGGGCGGCCAGACGATTCAGCTGAAGATCCAGGCCGGGCCGTTCCTGCGCTTTGAGGGCACGAATGTCCAGGTGGTGGTTGGCGGACAATCTTTGAGCGGCGATGTGGCGTTTGAGCGTCTGTCACTCGGTGGCGGCGCCTTCACGACGCGCGTCATCTTCAACAACGTTTCGCTGCGGCTTGGCAATGGCGGGACCGATTACGTGGTCGTGAGCAACGGCCACGGTAACTTGCAGATGACCGCCGGTGCGCTCACCGGAAGCATTGCGGCCAACGTGGCGGTCAATGTTCCCGGAGTGACGTTCAGCGGGAGTTTTGAAGTCGTGATTGGCGCGGGCCTGTTGCAGGTCAAGGGCACGAACGTAACGCTCGGCGCGCTTGGCCAATCGTTGCAAGGCGACTTTGTTTTCACCAAGCACACCACGACCGGTTCGACGGGTGGCGCGAACATCATCAGCGTCTCGGTCAGCAACCTTCGCATCGGACTCGGCGACGGCACGACTGAATATTTAACGGTCACCGAAGGCACAGGCGCGCTGCTGATTCAACAATCCGGCATCGCCGGCCGCTTCAGCGCCAAGGTGAAGGTGAATATTACCGGGATTGATTTTACAGGCAGCCTGGGCGTTTCCATCAACACTGGCGCTGCTTCGGTAAAGGACGATTCGCTGTCGTTGGATTTGCCGGGCGGACCTTATCTGAAGGTGGAAGGCGGCGCACAATTAACCATTCAGGGCGTGACAATGGGTGGCAACTTTGCCTTTGAGCAGTTGAAGAACAACACGGGCGCGCGAATCATTCGCATCAGTGTCCAGGGGCTTAACTTCAAGCTGACCACTGACGGCACAACCATTGCAGACCTCACGAACGGCAACGGTTCGTTTATCATCACGCCCCAGGGCTTCGCCGGCGGCTTCACGATTCACGCGGTATTCACTTTGCCGAATGGCGCGGGTTTCAGCGGCGACTTTGGATTCCAGCTCAACACGGCGGCGACGGCCATCAAACAAACGATGACGGTCAATGGCGCGCCGGTGACGATTGATGTTCCCTCCGGCCCGTATCTGCGCATCTCCGTCGAAGACTTTAACCTCAACATCTCGGGCTTTACGTTGCACGGTAATTTCTTCTTCGACCAGGCGACGCGTGGGAATGGCAGCAAAGTCACGCGCATTGCGGCGCTGAATGTTTCATTCCATGGCGCGGGCAGTGATGGTGTCACGAATGCAATCAAGAACGCCAGCGGCGCGCTCATTATCAAGAGCGGCGCCAATGCGGGTTTTGCAGGCATCCTCACCGGGGATGTGGACCTGAGCGCGCCGGGTGGAAGCCTGAGCTTTGGAGCGACGCTGGGCTTGCGCATCAATCGCACAAACGGACCAGTGGATGAAACCATCACGGTGGGCGGTTCGACGGTGGTCGTGCGATTCAGCGCGGCGGAAGGAAACATCTTCGGCTTCTTCGCGTCGGAAGTTTCGCTGAACATCGCGGACTTCATCAGCATCGAGGGCAGTGTCAGCTTTAGTTCTGGCACCATTCCCGGCCTTGGTTCGGTGGCGACGTTTGCAGGCGCGGGAATTGATATCTTCATGGGCAGCGGCCCGCTCAAGAACGCAGACGGTACAACGAATCCCAATGCCATCGGTGTGTTGCTCAAGAATGCAAAGGTGGGCCTTATCAAGATTGGGAGCGGCGCGAGTGCCACTTACGCGCTGGATGCCACGGGCACGCTGGCGTTTGTCGGCTTGGATGGATTGGTCATCACGGCGGCCACCGTTCACGTGCGAATCAACGACACCAACCAGGCCATCGTCCAGCCCGGCACTGGTGGTCCGATTGTCTTGAACATTCCCAATACGACGGACTCGGTGGAGTTGAATTTCCCGTCCTCCACACGCGTGACGGAATTCACGGCGACGGATGTTCATCTGAAGGTCCTCAATACGATTGACCTGCACGGTGATTTGATTTCGTTCGCCCGCAAGCCCAACGCCTCGGTGCAGGTTGTCATCGGCGGCGCGTCATTTAAGATTAACGTGGGTAGCACGGAAGTGTTTACGCTGAGCGGTTCGGCGGCGTTCACCATCAGCGGCACGGAAGGGTTCAAATTGCAAAGCTTCTCGCTGAGTGGCTTCTCGCTCTTTGGGATTGGCGCGCCTTCGCCGACGGCGGGTGCTCCGATTCAGTTCCCGACCGCCGATTTGGCCAAGCCTTATGCCGGACAATTGATTGACAAAGCCGCGCTCACGGCGCAGGGCTACATTGACGTTGTTTTCAACGCACCAGGCGGCACGCTTAACGAGAGCACCATTCTTGACGATACGCAGGAGTTTCAATTGTTGCAAAACGGCGCGCCGATTCCGGGAATTGTGTTGAACGGCAAACCGACGAAGGTCGCAAATACCACCAACACGTATCGCTACACCTTTACGGGCAGCTTCCTCACGGACGGTGATGTGGCGGTGGACTTCTTCGCGCAATCGTTCGCGACCACCGGAGGCATTGCGAATTTTGCGCAGACCCAGGGCTTCGTCCTTGCCACCAGCCAGGGCGGCAAACTCGTTGCGCCCGGCCCGACAGCCAATATCAGCAATCCCACCGCTGGGGGCGCGCTTGCCGCCCAAAGCCTCAACACGCGGATGTATATCGATGTGACGTTCGATCCGCGCGGTGAGAGCCCGCTTAATGCGTCGAGTATTGACGGACATGAATTCAAACTCATGGGTTCAGGTATTGCGGACGTGTCACTCGATGCGCTTGGCTTCCCAATCCTGGCCGGCAGCCCACTATTTATTTCCGGCACGACCTGGCGTTATTACCTGAAGGATTCGAATCCCAACAACACGACCGGCCTCTTCAAGCCGGGCGAAGTGCAAGTGGTGTTTGTAAATACAAACACCTCCGCCCCGACTGGGACCGACAAATCCACGTGGGGTTGGAAGAATAATGCCAACGTCATCAATGTCGAAAAGACCGACAAGTTCACGCTCGATGCCACGGCCCAAACCGGCGCGACGGCGGGCGGTCCCATTTCGCTCGGCCCGCTAAGTCTGCAAGGTCCGCGCGTCACCATTGAGGATGTCGGGTTTAAGAACGGCTTGCTCGTGTTGACCATCGGCATCGGTGTGGACCACGCCTCGCTTGCGTTCGGTGGCGGCCAGGGTGGCAGTGGATTCTCATCTGACCTCGTGGGCGTGTTCGGGACATTCGATCTCGGCGTGGATGCATTTGGATTGCTGGGCGGAAACTTCAAGGTCGAATTGCCCGGCAAGTTCAGCATCTCCGTGGCTTCGTTGACGATGACTGTGCCAGATGTGTTTATCGTCAATGCGGAAGGCATCAGGGTCACTTACGATCCCGCGGGCGCAGCGGACCAGAAGATTCTGCAGATTGATACGGCAAAGATTTCGTTCCCGCGCTTTGAGATTCAAGGTTCCATCAGTCCGCTCGTTCAGGGCGGCACGACCATACCTGGTCTGGTGGTGCGTAAGAACGGATTTACGCTCGGAGTCGCGGAACTCGCTTACGGCATCCAGCCTGCCGGAACGGTGCCTGGTCCAGGCGCGACCACGGCAACCAAGATCAGCGGCGGTTCGCCGGGCACGAGCTTGAAGTTCGGCAGCGTGCTGGAGTTCGATGACATCCGCATCGGTGTGCAGAACTTCACGATGAACTTCGATACCGGCGTGCAGTTCAGCGGCTCGATTTATGTCGCCACCGGCGGTGCGCGATTCTTCCCGGGCAAGCCGTTCAATATGACGATTTCCGACCGCAACACGGCGGACGACGTCACGAACGGCGTGCAGAACACCGAGGCACTGCGAGTTCAATTGGATTTCAACACTGACGGCACGGTCAAGGGCCTGCAGATGAAGGCCGATACGCTGACGATACAATTCAGCACGTTCCTGAAGATCACGGCGCGCGACTTCTTCCTGAACACGGCGGCGGCGGCCGACCAGGACCTGGTTGCCTTCCAATCCATCGGTGCAGAGTTGAAGGTCGGCTCGCTCGCGCTGGGCGGCGAGATGCGCAACTTCTCCTTCCACGGTGACGGCACGTTTGTCACCAAGACGGGCTTCGGTGTGTTCCTGAGCGTTGGTTCGGCGACAGGTGACAGCTTCAAGTGGCCGTCGTGGTTACCCATCAAGATCAATGCGGTGGGAATTCAATGGGACGACCTGACCGGTCATCCGGAAGATTTTGTCATTACGCTTTCGGCTAGCGTGACGGGTCTCCAAGGCCTGGGTGGCCTTACGTTCTCAGGCTCCATTGAAGGCGTAAAGATCAAGCCGTCGCTCCTGCTTGAAGGCAAATTCCCCATCATTGACATCGCGTCACTCGGGGTGTCCGTGAGCGGCAAGATGTTTGGTGGCGACCTCAGCGCGGCTCTCATTGGCGGCATTTTGAGGCTCGATCAAAATGGTAATATGATCGGCGAGTTGGACAACACCACGCCGGTGGTGGACCGGGTCTTCTTCATCGGTGTGCAGGGTGGATTCAGCTTCTCAGGCATTGGTGGATTGACCATTCGCCTGGCGCTGTCCGAACTCGGGCCGCTTGGCGTCTTCATCAACGCTTCGGTGCCGGGCGGTATCTTGCTCGAACCGAACACGGGACTCTCCATCAATGACTTTGCCGCCGGGGTTGAATTCTTCAAATCATTGCCGGCGGTGGAAAATCCCACTGACTTGCGAGGCCCGGCGTTCGACGTGCAGGTCAACGTGACTGCCGATACCTGGTTGTCCGATGTGAAGAACCAGGTTGTCACTCAATATAAGGCCGTGAAAGCCAACCCGTCGCTGGGCGGATTCCTGGCGGCATTCACCGCCCCGATGACCATCACGGGCAGCGCCAAGATATTCTCGATATACACCTCGCAACAATCGTTCAACGGCCAGGTCATTCTCAAGATCAGCACCGATGGAAAATTCCTCATCGCGGGCAAGTTGAATTTTGCGGGCGACAACATCAGCCTGAGCGCGAGACTTTACGCGGACCTCTCCAAGATTGCCACCGGCAGCGCCACCGTGCTGTTCCTTGCTGACGTGCCTGACCAGGTCCGGCTCCTGACGATTTACGGCAAGTTGAAGATGGGCTTCCGTGGCGCCGATGGCGAAGAAGTAACATTCGACGTGGCGGGTGCGGAACTTTCGCCGACGGCGACGACGCTCCGGCCGCTGGCGTCGCTGAATGATCCTGCTGCCGGCAGCATTGATGTGAGCGCAATCAATTCGCACATCTTCACGTCCACGAACCTCAGTGGTACGACGTTCACCAACGCGCGCTACCTTGACATGACTTTCACCGCCCCCGTCGGCGCCAATCTCGACTATAGCCATATCTTTGACAGCGGAGTGGATGGCAATGAATTCACCATTAGCGGACCGAACAGCCTCACGATCGATAACGTTCCCGTGCCCGTTGTGACGGAAGTTGACCCGGCGACGGGTGGCAGCAGAACGCTGGCGTTGGTGATTGGCAACACCATGATTAACGGCGTTTCGACCCGTGCCGTGTTGCTGAAGGACAGCGCCGGCAACGTGGCCAAGGACGTGAACAATGCCGATCGTTACGTGGTGTCCGAATTGTCCTCGTCTGAGACTGCAGCTGACTTGATGGCGCGCGCGGTGAGCGTGGCGGGAACGAATCGCTTCCGTTACTTCGTCACTGGTGGCGGCACGTTCGCACGTGGGACCTATACGGTGACTTTCAAGGAAGGCGGAATCAAGAATGTGAGTGTCACTACCAACGGCAATACGGTGCCGGGTGCGGAGAACGTCACCAGCAATGCAAGCTTCACGGTGGAGGGCGCCACGCCGATTCTATTGAACCCGGGCGCGGGCGGTATCATAGACGTGAATGTCATCAACGGTCGCCATTACCTCGATGTGACGTTCGCCGGCAGTGCGACCAACAAATTGGACCTGGCGTCCATTGAAGATTTTGATCCGGAGTTTGCCCTCAGCGGAACTGGCATCGGCACGGTGGCACTCGATGGCGCACAAGCACCGCTCAAGCTCACTGGCACGGCCACGACCGGAGTTACGTATCGTTACTGGATCACGGGAGAATTTGCGACGACGGGCACGGTGACCTTGTCGCCGCTGGCGGGTGCGTGGTCATTCGTGAATACCACCGCAGCAGCCTCGCCTGCGCCGGTGACGGTGGCTCCGAACAGCGGGCCCAATGGCAGCTTGCCGGCCTACATCGATGTGGCTTTGCCCAATCCGGGGGGTGGATTCACGATCGATTCAAACTCGGTGTCGGATCTCGATGCGGAATTCTCGCTGACGTTAAATAAGAATCCAGATGGAACTGGCGCGGCGAATTGGGATATCGCGATTGACAATACTCGTGCTCCCGAGTTGCAGACCGGCAATACGTGGCGCTTCTATTTGCTTAGTACCGATACTGGGGTGCCGCCGACGGGTAACATCCAGATTACCGTCAACTTCACGAACGAGTCCTGGTCTTACGCTGATCCTACCGGGGCCATTCAGGGCACGCCCACGTTCAATAAGACCGAATCAAATCGCAGCTACATTGATGTCCGCGTGCGGCCCAGTGCCGGTAATTTCCTGCCTACCGCCGGTACTGCGCCGGCTGTTACTTTTGCTGGCATCGGTGCGACCACCAATGGCGTAACCGCAACGGGCACCGCTTCCTTGCTCACGGAAATCCGCGACAGCGGTGGCGTCAATGTGCTGGAGCGCACGTATCGCATTTACCTGACGGGCAAATTCGTCCTTGGTGCAGTGACGGTGAACATCGCCGCGGGTCAGGTCACCGACACGGCGAGCAACGACAGCGTGGCCTTCAGCCGCACGTTCACCGTAACGGGCGCGACCGCCGATGTGACAAATCCTCCGGCCGGACAGATTGTGGGTACGGGAGTAATCAACGGCGCGCACTACCTGGAAATCACGTTCCGTCCCAGCTCGGGCAATGCAATCAATGCATCCAGTGTCAATGGCGGTGAAATCGTCTTCAAAGATTCCAACGGCAACGTTGTTCCGCTCGGCGCGCCGGTGCAAGTGACGGGCACTGACAAGTGGCGCTACAGCTTCACGCAGAATCTCACCGTAGGGACCTACACGGTGGAATTTGTGGCGGGCACTTGGTCGGACAATGCCGGCGTCAGCAACCTCGCCTTCTCGCAAACCTTCCGGGTTGAACAGGCCACGGCGAAGCTCGCTGACCCGATGGGGGGCAAGACAATTGATCGCGGCATCCTCAATTCGGGTAATCGGCATATTGATGTAACTTTCACGCCGGTTTCCGGCCGGGTGTTGGATGTGGAATCCATCGACGGCAATGAGTTCACGCTCACGGGCGCGAATGGCGAGAACATTGTTATCGGCACACCAACCCGCATCGCTGATACCAATACCTTCCGCTACATGCTGAGCGGACCGACGTTCGATTCCGGCACGCTTACGGTCAATTTCATTGCCAATAGCTGGAACGACAAGAGCGCCGACCCGAACGATTCGACGGAGAATGGCGGTGCGGCGAGCAGCGAAACGGTGAAACTGATTTCGCAATCGCCGAAGTTCTTCATCGAACTGAGCGGTGGAATGGAATTGCAAGCCGCCGGCCTGACCAGTGAACCGTTGTTCTCGGTCAAGGGCAAGGTGACGTTTGAAGCTGATATCGCCCCGGACCGCCAGGTGCTCACGCTCGATATCAGCGGCGAGATGTCCTTAATCAAGCTCGGTACCGTGGGCGCGACCGCCGGACATTTCGTCCTCGACGTCAGCAACGGTCTGCTGAACGAGCCGCAGCTTTGGGGTGTGCTGACGCTGCAGACGAATTTCTCGGTGCTCGAACCGTACGGCTTGTTCCTCTACGCGTCCGGCACTTTGCAAATCAACACGACCGGCTACGAAAAGACTGAGACCATCACGCTCCCCCATCTTGGCCCCGGCAATACTGATTTGACGCGTGAATACAAGCTGGCGCCCAAGACGTTCTCCATCGAACTGGTCGGCCAGGCAGTGGTGAAGATTCCGGGCATTGACGAGGAAATCTTCCGGCTCAACGGCGGGTTCTTCATGAAGATAAGCGACACTCGCTTCGAGTTGTTTGCGACGGCGGAATTGAGCTTCGGCATCGGCCCGCGGCGGGTCAATTACGGCGAAGCGCGCGGCCTGCTCGTGGTGGCAATCGCGGATCCGGATGGCGCTGGGCCGGGAATCCCAGGTGTGGCGGGAACATTCACCATTGGGGCGAGCCGGGGACTGGGCTTGCCCGTTATTGGCAACATCTTTGAAGTAGAGGGCTCGATATCGGTAATGTTCAACACGACGAAGTATCGTCAGACGTTTGATATCCCCGAGTCATTCCTGCCGCTGCTGCACGAAGGCGAACCCGCCAGCATCACGATTTTTGCCGCGCCACCCGGGCTTGACGGCACGGAGGACACTTCGCCTGGCGTCGTGCCCACTCCTTACATCGTTGCCACAATTCAGGCGGAGTTGACGATCAAGGGATTCCTGAAGCTGACCGGCTTCCTGCAAATCAGTGTGGCGGGTTCAGGCATCAAGGTCACCGGCGCGGTAGGCGGTGACATGCCGTTCTTCGGTGCGGTATCTGGCACGCTTAATTTCAATGCCTACACCGAGGACCCGCTTGATCCGTTGGATCCAAACTATGAGGTGGATACTCCGGGAATCGTTGGACGTATCGCGCTCTCATTTGCGGCGAACCGGATTCCGGGACTCACGCTCCAAGGCGACCTGTTGATCGAGTTGAATACTTACGGCACCGCGCGTTCGGTGGAGACCTTCAAAGTCGATAGTGCGGGCAAATTTGTTCGCACCAACGGCAAGATTGATACCATCACGGAGCCGATTAACTCCGGGGTAATCATCCAATTCGGCGGCAAGTTCAGCTTGGGTGGATTCCTCGACTTGAACGGCAAGTTCGTCTTCAGCTACGACGGCACGAACAATCGCCTGCAAGTCGGCGCAACGGCTTCCATAAGTCTCCCGGTGCTCGGCTCGATGGACATCACCGGCGACCTCATCATTGATGGCCAGGGACTCGTCACCTGGATCAGCATCAATATGAATCTGGGGAACAATACGGACTTTGGTAAAGACATTCACTTGGGATTGAATGCGACGCTGGCGATTTCGCTGGAATTGAACACCAGTACCAGCACCCGGTCGTTCGTCAGTCTCGTTGACGGTCAGACGCACCAGATTGAGTCCGGCGTCCACCTGCGAATCAGCGGCGGATTCAACCTGTGGTTCGCCAGTGCGAACGGCACGGTGGACATCCGCATCAACAGCGGCGGCATCCGCATCCAATTTGATGTGTCACTGAATATCGGCGGCGGCCTGAACTTCCAGGCGCACGGGCTGGCGGCGATTTACACCGGTGCGAACCCGGGCATGGTGCTGTCGGTGTCCGTGCAGCTTGATTTCGAGCCGGCCGGCAACTCGGTGTTCGAGATTCATGCTGGCGGTACGATGAAACTCAATACCACCGGCATCACCCGCGAAGGCATCGCCCCTGGATTTATCCTGTCGCTCAATGGCCGGGTGGAGTTGTTGGGCGTGCTCAAGTTTAACTCCAGTTTCACCCTCAAGGTGAACGGCAACGGCAGCTGGCGCGTGGATTTCAATGCGGACATCAACTTCTTTGGCATCGTCACCATCAACGGGTCTGGTTACTTTGACTCGAAGGGCAATTTTATGGTGATGTTGATCGGACGGTTGGTGCTGGGCTCGGACGACTGGGGCATCCGGCTGACTTGCACCATTGTCGTGCTTTCGGAATACAACGAAACGACCGGTATTTATCGGCTCTTCCTCAGCATTAACGGCCGCGCAGAGGTTCGCGCCTTTGGTATCACTTTTGCCGGTATCAACGTCGGCGTGAGCTTTGAGGCGCGCAGCGGCCAAGGCGCGGTGGAAGTGCGCTTGAGCGTTTATGTCTCGGTGGAAATCGACTTCGGCTTGTTCTCGATTGAAATCGGCGGAACGGTTTCCTTCACGATTGGCACCTTGGAAATGCCTTCGCCGTCCTATCTCGGCGGTAGTTCGACTCCCGGTGTGAAATACAATCCGAATGAGCACGTTAACGGCCCGCTCTACCTGCTGGTGGGTAATCGTGCCACGGACCGCGACTTCTCCGAGAACATCGCCAACGAAGGCTTCACGGTGGAAGTGCTCGGCACGGAAGACCCGGTCGGTGGCACTCCTTCCTATCACGTTCGTGTCACTGGTTTGGGCCGCCAGCAGGAATTCCATAATGTGACCCAAATCATCGCCGACGCTGGCAATGGCGACGATAGCATCACGGTGCGTGGAGGCGCGATCCCGATAAATATAACCGGTGGTACGGGGAACGATACGCTGGTTTATGACGGCACGGGGAATGTGACGATCAATGGCAGTGAGAACGATGATATCATCCAGGTCCGTACCAGTGGGACGGCCACTCTTACCGGCGGTTCGGGCAATGACCAGATTACGTTTAATGGAACTGGTAACGGCACGCTGAACGGCGGTTCCGGCGATGACCAGTTATTCGGCAGCAGCGGTGTTAACAGCCTGACGGGCGGCGATGGCAACGACACCATTTACGCCAACGGCGGCGCGGATACCATCAACGGTGATGATCCTGCGATTCCGACGGCGACCGGCAATGACAAGATTTACGTGAACTTCGATGCCTTGGGCAGCACGGTCAATGCGGGTACCGGCACTGACACGCTGAACGTCACGGCGACCAGGGGAAATAATACGGTGACGTTTGAAGTTCCGGGTACGGGCCAGCTTCGTATCAATGCCGGCGCGCCGGGCGTCATCAACACCAGCGGCGTCGAAACCTTGAACTTCAATGCGGACGTCGGCGTGGATAAGCTGACGGTGAATTACCTCGGCGGTTCGGGCCTGACCACTGCGGCGTTTGACCTTGGCGTGGCTTCGCCGGGCGATGGTTCGGCGGACACGATCACTTTCGAAGGCTCCAACAATGCGGACACGTTTACCGCCAGCATCGTCGTCAATGGTGGTGCGACAAGCTTGCAACTGGTGCAGGCCGGGGTTGGAACCTGGTCGGTAACCAATGCGCTCCGAAGCGAAGGCGACACCCTGGTGATCAACGGCAATGACGGCAATGATATCCTGAACTTTGGAGCCATCACCTTGACCAATCCTGATTATATCGCGGTTCGGTTGTTTGGTGGGAACAACAACGATACGCTCGTGGGCACGCCTTACGTGGACTACCTCGATGGTGGCAGTGGCAATGACACGTTCACTGGCCGCGAGAGTTTGGACACCTTCGTGGACGCCGGTGGCACAAATACATTGGTCGAGACTTTCGATAGTGACGTCGGCTTGTTCGGCAATCACCTGGTGGTGGGTAAGATTCTGAATGATACAGGTGGCACGACGCTGAACACCGATCCGTTCTGGCCGACCAGCAACCCGACGAATCCGGCAACACCCGCGCCTCCGTTCACTCGCTTGCGTGACACCGGAGACAATTGGCAGACCGGTGCCACCGTTGAAGATACCGGAATGTTCTCGGTGGCGACCATCACCGGCGGCAACAGCGTCAATGTGCTGGTGGTTGGCGATCGTGACGGATTCATCACCGTGGCGGGTTCGCTATTGGAAGTCACGCCGTGGGTTGGAAACGTGACCTTGAACAATGGCAACGCGCCCGCGGCAGCGAACTACGAGTATTATATCATCAACAGCACGGGCAACAATGGCAGCAACTATACGATCAACGACAGCGGCACTGTCGGCGTTGACGAGATTGTCCTAAATACGAATGACCAGCCGGATACGTTGACGCTTAATGCCACGGGCGCCGTCGGTTCGCGCCAGGGCACGATCACAGTTCTCACCGGGACGACGGGAACGGAGACCGTGACGTTGAACGGCATCGACGCGGTAGTGGTTAATACCTACTCCGGCAACGACACGTTGACGGTGAGCGACACCGCAGCGCCAACTGTGATTGACGTGGCGGGCGGCGACGATGTTATCACGGTTGGCTTCGTGCCCCTGATTCCTGACAAGGGCAACATGAACGCGGAGTATCCGGGCGGCTTGCCGGTTGGAGACCTGCCGAATGTGACGAACGGAAATTCGGACGCGCTGGTGCTCTTCGGCGGCGCGAACAACGACACGTTCAACATCAATCACAACGTCGGTCCGCTGTATGTGGATGCGGGCACAGGCAATGACTTTATCAACCTTGCGACGGTCATCACACTGCGCACACCGCCCGGAGTGTCGGGTTTCACCCAACCGTTGGGCGCGGGCGGAACACGTTATGATTATCTCGCTAACGGTCCGATGGTCTTCACGGGCGGTGCAGGCGTTGACCGGTTGACGCTTGTTGGCACCCCTGCAGGCGACCTGCTGGTTCTTACGGACACGCTGCTTGCGGGCGCAGGCCGCTCGACGGCGCTGGCGGCGATTGAAGTGGTTTCGATTGATGGCAATGGTGGGACTGATGAAATCTACACGCTGGCAACGGGCAATTTTGACACTAAGATTTTTGGTGGCACGGGCACGGACACGCTGCATGTCGGCGGCGCGCCTCCGACGATTACTTCTCCAAGCTTTACAGTCACCGTGCCGGCTTCCTTCGACGCCCGGAAGATTTTGAACCGCTTGACCATTGATGCCGGGACGCAGACGACCGGCACGCGCGATCAACTCATCATTCACAACGATAACGGTTCGTCCGCGCCGAGTTTGCTGACGCATCGCACCTTGCCGCGCATCGAGCAGGTCGGTGAAGACCAGGCGGGCAACCTGTTGTTCCAACAGGCAACAAGTGGCGGCATCGGGTTGACCGATACCTTCCAGAGCTTCGAAGGCGCGGGCGTCGTCACTGGCACCGCTTACGACACGAATTTCTTCTACGGGTTCCAGTTGTTGGGTCTTGAACGCCTCGAAATCCGGTTGGCCAACGGTGATGATGCGTTGGTCGTCACCGAGACGGAAACGGACCAACTCGCATTCATCTACGGCACGCCGGGCGACGATGTCATCAACATCCGCACCATCCAGGGTGAAACCCATGTGCTGGCAGGAGACGGCAACGACGTTATCAACGTAGGTTCGCTTGCACCGGCGATCAACGGAAACGTCAATGGCATCTCGGGCGCGCTCATCATCTCGGGCGAAGCGGGCGTGGATACCACAAATGTGGACGACCGCAGCGATACGTTCGGCAACACGGGCTATCTCACAGCCACGCAACTCACCGGCTTGGGCATGGCGGTGGGCATCACTTACGATACGCTGGAATTCCTGAACATCGATACGGGCAGCGGTGGCGACGTGTTCAACGTCCGCGGCACGAGCGCCGTCACGAACATCAATTTGCACGACGGCGACGAACAGATTTATGTGTCGTCGCTGGCGAACGTGGCGGTCGGCCAACCGCGACCTGATTTTCTGGCCGGTAATCTCAACGATATCAACGGCGCGTTGAACCTCAATGCGGGTGCGGGCCGCCACATGCTCTTCGTCAGCGACGAGAGCGCCGTTATTGGGGATGGCGCGGTGACGATTACCAACGGTCTTATCAGTGGTTTGGCTCCAGCCCCGATCACCTACATCACTGACAATCCGGGCGGCAATTTCGCTGATGGCATCACCATTTGGGCGGGCGCGGGCAACGACACCATTAGTGTTACCAGCACGCATGAACGTCCGGGGCTGCGCACCATCACGACGCTTAACACCGGTGCGGGTGATGACAACGTCACGGTGACTTTGAACGCTGCATCTGACGGGTTCTTTGTGTTGAACACGCAGGATGGCAACGACACTGCCAGCGGTTCGGCGTCGTCCGCGCCGTTCGTGATGTTCGGGGGTCAGGGTAACGACAACCTGACGGGTGGCTCAGGCGGTGACCTCATCTTCGGTGACGAGGGCCGCGTGGAATACAGTGTGGGCGGTGTGGTGGTGACGATGCTGGGTGGTGGCGGGCCGGGTGACAAGACTGACGGCGTGATTCGCTCGCCAACGCTGATGTATAGCGTGAACACCGCCAATGGCGGTACGGACACGCTGACTGGCAATGGCAGTGATGATGTGTTGTTCGGTGGCGCTGGCGCGGACAATATTTCCGGTAACGCGGGCAGTGATTTGGTATTCGGCGATAACGGCCAGGTCGCGTTCACCTATGCCGCAAGCGGCAGTCCTTCGCCGACTGACCCGGCGTTGTTCCTGCCGGCAGCCATCAGTTTCTCGACGACGATTGCGCCCACGGTCGGTGGTAACGACGTCATTAATGCGGCGGACGGGAACAATTTCGTGCTCGGTGGCAGCGGTGCGGATCAAATCACCTCGACGATTGGTCGCGATTTGATCCTTGGTGATAATGGCAACATGACGTTCACGAACGGTGTGCTGACGTTGATCCAGACATCCGACGTGACAAACGGCAGCGATGATACAATTCAATCAGGTGACGGCTCGGACATTGTGTTCGGCGGCAGCGGAAGCGATTTCATCCAAAGCGGCGTCAATGCCTCGAACGAAATTCTCTTCGGCGACAACGGCATGGTGACCTTCACCACCACTGGTGCGGCCATCCGGGTGGAAATCATTAGTCCCAATGTGGGCGGTAACGACACGATTTTCGGCAGCGCAGGCAACGACCTCATCTTGGGCGGTTTTGGTGGTGACAACATTTCAGGCAATGCGGGCAACGATGACATCCTCGGTGACAACGGCTTTATCCAGTTCACGTTGACGACTGCGCCAGTGTGGTTTGGCGGTCGCGCCGGTGGAAACCGACAGCTTCCAGTGCTGACTGGTGCAGGTGCGGCTACGGCGTTCCCGAACTGGTTTGCGCCTTCAGCCATTAGCCTGGTCACCGTTACTTCGCCGACTTTGGGTGGAGTGGATACCATCAACGGTGGCGACAACAACGACATCATTGTCGGTGGCACGGCGGGCGATACAATCAATGGTGGCAACGGCAGTGACATTATCTTTGGCGACCACGGCCAGGTGGACTTCGCGCTGCAAGCGAATCGCAACTTCACTTCAATCTTCACGCAGCCGGCTGACGGTGCGGGAGATGACATCGTTCACGGCGATGCCGGCGACGACTTCGTCCTAGGCCAGCAGGGTAACGATTTGCTCTATGGCGATGCGGGTGACGACGACATTTGGGGCGGCCATAACGTTAGTGGCGGTGTGGATGGCAGTGACCGCATTGACGGCGGTACGAACAATGACGTGGCGCTGGGTGACAATGGTTACATCGTCCGTCGCGGAGATACCATTACGCCCCGGTCTCAAGTGTTGAGCGGAACGACAATCTTTGATGCAAACGGCAACGCGCAGGTCACGAGCCAGTCGCAGATGCTGCCCACCGGCGCGGCAGCGCGGTCTATCTGGTTGCTCAATGAAACGGTGGCGCAGGGAGACGACCTGATGGCGGGCGGAGCAGGGGACGACCTGCTGTTTGGTCAGCTTGGTAATGACACCATCCGCGGCGACGGCCTGGTAAATCAGGCCCTTACTGGTCTGGGCAGCTTGCAGCGCTCAGTCAATAACACGACCGATGGCGATGATTATATCGAAGGCAATACGGGAACCGACACGCTCTTCGGTGACCTCGGCCAGGATGACCTTATCGGCGGCAGTTCCAATCTCTACGGTCTGACCACCGCCGTGCAACGAGTGGATGGCGCGGATACCATCTTCGGTGGCGACGGCACGGATATCCTGCGCAACAGTGTTGGCGACACATCGGCAAATGGATTTGCGCGTGATGCCGATGTGATTCTCGGCGACAACGGGCGCATCAGTCGCGTCGTGGGTACGAACGGCACAAACAGCGGAAGTTTCCTGACGTTCAACTACGACAATACGGGCGGGACGTTGCACGTCATTCCGCGCGCAATTGTCCAACTGGATTACACGCCGGGCCTGGGTAATGTAAACGACAACGGAGCGGCCGACGTGATTCACGGCGAAGCGGGCAATGATATCATTCGTGGCCAGACAGGCGGCGACGTGATATACGGCGATGGCCAGGACGACGATCTCATCGGCGGGGTGGGTGAGGATTGGATTTCGGGCGGAACGGGCGACGACGGTGCGCTGGGTGATGATGGCTGGATTATGACCAGCCGCAATGGCATTGCCGAACCGCTCTACGGCATCGCTGCGACGGCGCAACAAACTCTGACGACATCGCTCGGCCTGTCCGTGACCATCAATATCACTGGACGCATCACCAAGACTGTAAAGCTGACGCAGCCCGACCAGGGCGGGCGTGACATCATCTATGGTGGCCTCGGCAATGACTTCCTGCATGGCGGGGCGAACAGCGATGGAATCTCGGGCGCGGAAGCGTTGCAGGAATTCTATGATACACCTTCACTTTCGGCGTATCGGTTATTTACGCCTGGTGTGCTGGTGTATGATCCGCTCAATCCGCTGGCAAAGATCAACGGCCATCCCTTGAACTTCGAAGCATCCAGCGGCGCGGCGCGGAAAGTTGATGACGGTCAGGACGCCCTCTTTGGTGAAGGCGGTGACGACTGGCTCGTGGGCGGCACGAATTCGGACCACATGTACGGTGGCACGGGTAGTGACTTCATCAATGCCGACGATAATCTCGATACGAGCAATGGAACCAACCTGGCGTACGATCCGGAGCCGTTTGCAGACGCGGATCTCGCCTTTGGTGATGCCGGCCAGGATTCGATGATGGCAAACACGCTCAGTGACCGGTTGATTGACCTGGCGGGTGAGAACAATGGTTACCTGACACCCGAGAGTCCGTTTGGAACCCCCACGGCGGCCTTCCCGCATGCGAGCGCGGGATTGTTGTTGCGCAACTTGATGATTAGTGAAGGCGAAGACGCGACGCTTACGGGTTTGAGCGCAACGGGTGCCTCAACGACAGGACGGGCTATCTGGCAGATTGGACCGGGGACTTAAGATGCGGAAACATCGAACATCGAACATCGAACATCGAACATCGAATCAAGATGGACGTGCTCTTCGACGTTTGGAAAACCCAATAGAGAGTCTAGGGTTGGGTGTGGTTTTGTTCGTATGGTTGACTGCACTGACGGCGCAGGCAGTGGATGTTCGGGGCTATGGCGTTTTCAAGACGCAGGACTTTTTGCAGACGAGCACCAATGTGCCGGTGTTGCAGACCAACTGGCCGGCGTATTCATTTTCGGCCATCGTTCAACCGCTTGGCCCTTTCAGCAACCAGGTGAACAGCGCTAGCGTGGAGACACCGCCTCCCGGATTTGTTGATCCACTTACTCCGCCTGTCCCCAATACCGACCAGCCATTTGCCTCCTATTTTGGCGCGTCATCGCAGGCGATTATTGATGCGAATTATCCGACTGGCGCCTATACGTTGCGCATTTTCACAGCGCATGATGGAGACAAGGTGCTGACGCTCAGCATGACGAACTTGTCGGCGACGTCGTTTCCCACGAACCCTCCGCGAATCGCAAATTTCAACCAGGCCCAGAGCGTGAATGCGGCCACCAACTTTGTGCTGACGTGGGATGCTTTCAGTGGCGGGACGACCAATGACTCCATTACCTTGAGCATCGCTGACGCGAATGGCGCCGTGGTATTCCGGTCTGCGACGTTTGGGTTGGAGCCGGGCTTGACCTTCCTGGCTGCGTCAAACACTTCGATTTTGATTCCATCGAACTCGCTGGCAGCGGGGCAGACTTACAACGGTTATTTGATTTTTGAGAAAGATCCGGTGGTGCAGACGAATTACACGGGCGCGCGCGGGTTGGTGGGATTTGCGAAGGCGACTTCATTCACGCTGAAGACAACGGGCGGCGAACCACCCCCACCGCCACCAATGCTCCAGGCAATGGGCTTTTCCGCGAATCAATTCACGCTGCGACTCTGGGGTGCGACGAACAAATCGTTTGTTATCTATGGCTGCACGAATCTCGCTTCGCCGTCCTGGGTGCCTTTGGTGACCAACACCGCGGCCAACGGCTTCTTTAACTTCACGGATACAACGTCGGGCAATCCACGCCGGTTTTATCGGGCCCAATTCAAGCCATGAAAACCTTCACCTCGAACAAGTGGACCGTGGCATTCGTTGCCATGGGATTAATCAGCGCGCGCGCGGCGTTTGGATGGGAGGAGGCGTTTCGGGAGACGAAGATTAATCCGGAGGAGTTCACGCTGAGCGGCTACGTGGATGTCTCCGCGATCTGGGCATTTTCCGAACCCAAGAGTTTTGCCACCGGTGCCGTGCCTCCCCAATCAGTGCGCTGGCCGGGGCGGCTCTACGATACGCCAGCGAAGAAGGACGGCTTCAATCTGAATTCAGTCGCCTTGATTTTCGACAAGCCGGCTGCGGAGAGAGACACCTGGTCTGCCGGTTTTCACGTGCAAACGTTGTTTGGACCGGATGCCACACTGCGAAACAGCTATTCGCTGGCGTCCGGTGGCATTACCGATTTTTCGCTCTACGAGGCGTATGTCACAGTGCATACCCCGCCGGGAAACGGGCTCGAATTCCGCATGGGATATTTCACGTCACCGCTCGGATACGAGGTATACGACAGCTATCGCAATCCTAATTACAGCCGGTCATATGGATTTTACATCGAGCCCAAGGCACACACGGGCTTGACGGTGAAGTATGATTTTGCGGATTGGGTCAGCGCGATGGCAGGCGTGGCAAACAGTTACTCGCCATTCATTGATGCGCGTGCGAGCGATTGGGGCAACCTCACATACATCGGCGTGTTGAACTTCAATGCGGGAAGCTTCTGGCGAAAGGATGCAACATTGAAGCTCGGTTATACCGGCGGTCACACCGCAACGGGTGCGCCCACCGATGTGACGCCGCGCATTCACAGTTTTTACGCGGGTGCCCACATTCCGCTGCCCGTGGACGGACTGGCACTCGGCCTCGCTTACGATTACCAGGCAAATTTTGCGGCGGGCTGGCCCGCGCAGTTTTTCTTTCCTCCCGGGCCGGCAGCCACCTACGCAAACGCCGCCGCCATGTATCTGACCTACGACATCGCGAAGTGGCAGTTCCATACGCGCGCCGAATATGCCAGCGGCACGCAGGGATTTCTTTTCAATCGCAGCAGCGCATTTGGTTCGACCAAACCGATGTTCGGAGATCATAATGAGGAATTTCTGGGTGTGACCGCGACGGTTGGATACCAATTCTGGCAGAATGTATTGTCGCGGGTGGAATTCCGGTGGGACCGCGATGTTTCTGGCGGTGTGCCGGTCTTCGGAACGCTGACGAGTCCACGCCAAAATGCGTTCACGCTGGCGGTGAATGTGGTTTATCAATTCTAGGTTGATTCCGGCCTTCGCGCGACGAGGGCTTCCTTTTCACATTACAAGAAATTCATTCTCCGTTCAGGGTGGGTTCATTCGAATCTGGTTTGCTTTAATCGTACCGATTACAAACGAAAGATTAACTCATGAACTCAAAACGAATCATTACACTTGTCTTGATATGCGCCGGGCTTGCCACTGCATCCGCCGACAGCAAGAAACTTGAAGCGCAGGCGAAAGTTTCCAGGGCCGAAGCCGAGAAAGCCGCCCTGGCAAAAGTCCCCGGTGGAACGGTCAAGGAGGCTGAACTCGAAGAGGAGGATGGCAAGCTCATCTGGTCATTTGATATCGCCAAACCTGGCGCAAAGGATATTATTGAAGTCGAAGTGGACGCCAAAACTGGAGCCGTTCTAAAAGTTGATGATGAAGGCGAGCAGGATGAGGCTGCTGAAAAGGAAAAGGACAAGAAATAGCCCGGAATTTGGGAGTTCCTGATGAAGCGAATCCTGATCATGGCGGTTGTGGTAATTGGCGTGGCCCTCGGTGTCGTTGTGCTCATGGGGCAAAAGGGGAAAAAACGGCAGAACGAACCGTCGCATACGGTGGAGCCTTTGCGAGAGACGAAGGTAAACGTAACACCAATTCAAACGCCGCCGGCTGATGAGCCGGTTGTGAAGACGGAGGCTGATTCAAAACCCGTACCGCCGCGCCGTGAGCCCAATTTGCCTCCCGTCACTCAACCAATCCAAAACACCAGCCAGCCGCGTTCTGCGAAACGCGAGCTGCAAGACCCGCTCGCGCGCGAAGCGTTAGGTCTCGTCGGCATGGACCGCGAGGCAGAAGCCTACTGGCTCGAAGCGATTTATGATTCGAGCCTGCCCGACAAGGAGCGCGAGGACCTTATGGAAGATTTAAATGAGGACGGATTGTCCGACATCAAGCGTCCCGGGCCTGAAGACCTTCCGGTCATCCTAAACCGTCTGAAGCTCATCGAAGACATTGTTCCCACGGCTGACGACTTCATGCTGAAGCACCTGGCGGAAGCTTACAAAGACCTCTGGAATCTGGCGGCAATCACCCAGGGGGGAGGCGAGCCGGTTCGATAATGAAGTGATTTTCGAGTCAGAGTCCTTTGTGATCAATAGGAGCGCGGCGTTTGTGCACGCGAATGATCTGGTCAATCCGGGACGTCTCCATTAAGAGAATTTCATGCGCGTGCTTGTCGTTGAAGACGAAAAGAAAACGGCATCGTTCATCCGAAAGGCCTTGCAAGCCGAGAATTTTGCAGTGGATGTAACGCACAATGGCAATGACGCGCTGGCGCTCATTGCGACGACCCCCTTCGACGGTATCGTGCTCGACATCATGCTGCCTGGCCGCGATGGCCTCGGCGTCCTGAGACAATTGCGGGAGCGAAGGAATGCGACTCCGGTGTTGCTTCTTTCAGCCCGCGGCGAGGTTAACGAGCGGGTCGAGGGTCTAAACTGTGGTGCGGACGATTATCTGCCCAAACCATTTGCGCTTGCGGAACTCGTTGCGCGCGTGCGCGCCCTGACACGTCGGAGCGGCGAGAACAAGGCGGTGGTGCTTTGCGTGGCAGACCTTCGGTTGGACACAGTGACCCACCAGGCACAACGTTGTGGCAAGGATATCGAATTGACGTCGCGCGAATACCGCCTGCTGGAATTCCTCATGCGCTCCGCCGGTCGGATATGTGGTCGCATGACGATTCTGGAGAAGGTCTGGGACTACGGCTTCGATCCCGGCACGAATCTGGTTGACGTTTACATCCGGCGGCTGCGCGAAAAGATTGACTCCAAATCTGAGCGGAAATTGCTCCACACGGTTCGCGGCGTGGGCTATGTCTTGAAGGAGTTATCGTGAGGATCCGTACGCGTCTCACGCTCTGGTATGCGGCTGTCATGTTCGTTTCTGCCATGGCGATGGGCGTGCTGACCTATTACCAATTCGCCCCTGAGCCGGCCGAGCAAGGGACTCGAGCTGAGGAGAGAGACGAAGACGAATTTCGTGAAACCCTGGCAACCATTCTTTGGTGCAGTGTGCCGGCGGCCCTGCTTGCCATGTGCGGAGGCTGGTTTTTGATGCGCCGCGCATTTGAACCTGTCGCCGCGCTCACCGTCGCCGCCGAACGGGCCGATGAAAGTAATCTCACGCGGCAGTTGCCACGTTCCGGCAATGGCGATGAATTGGACCGGCTTACCGAGGTTTTCAATGCCATGACCGCGCGTCTTGATGCGTCATTCCAGCGGGTCCGGGAATTTACGTTGCACGCGTCGCACGAATTGAAAACGCCACTCACCGTGATACACGGGGAACTGGAGACCTCGCTGCAAGAGGAAAGCCTTTCGGTGTCACAACGTGAAAGGTTGCTCAGCCAGCTCGATGAAATCCAGCGCCTCTCAAAGATAGTGGATGGACTCGCACTTCTCACCAAGGCTGACGCTGGTCAGGTAAAGCTCAGCGAAGAACCTGTAAGGCTCGACGAACTCGTCCGCGATATTTTTGACGATGCCCAGATTCTGGCGCAGGCCTCGGGGCTCGGATTGAAACTGACGGAGTGCCAGGCCGCCACCGTGCAGGGAGATCGCCATCGCCTTCGCCAATTGCTGCTGAATCTGGCGGATAACGCGGTGAAATACAATCAACCGCAGGGTCACGTTACCATGACGCTAAAGCATGACGACAAGACGGCGGAATTTGTCATATCCAACACCGGACCGGGCATTGCATCCGAGGTCCTGCCCAGGGTGTTTGACCGATTCTTTCGAGGTGATCCTGCGCATGGCCGTGCTGACGAAAGCTGCGGTCTGGGATTGAGCATCGCGCAATGGATAGTGTCTGCTCATAAGGGGACGATTGAAATTGAGTCCGTTCCCCTAAAAATGACTACTGTTACGGTGCGGTTGCCGCTGATTGAGATGAGAAAAACGTCATGAGCCTTCAACCGGGAATCTGGCAACGAGAAAGAGTCCGTTGGGCGCTACTCATTGCAGCGGTGCTGGTTCTGCTGCTGCTGAACCTGGGAAATCGCGGACTCAACGAACCGGATGAAGGCCGCTATGCCAACATTGCCAGTGAGATGCTCGAATCGGAGCATGGATGGTGGGAGCCGGAGATGTCTGATTTTGCGCATTATGACAAGCCGCCGTTAATTTACTGGCTCACCGCGATTTCGTTCCAGGCTTTTGGCAGTAACGAATGGGCCGCGCGACTGCCATCGGTTTTGGGAGCGATCATGGCCCTTGCGGGCGTGGGGTGGACGGCTGCGCGGCTTTATGGCAATCGCGTGGCCTGGTGGACGGTCTTATGTTGTGCAACTCTTGGACAATTTTGGATTTTAGCTCGCATGCTTACGCCGGACATGCTCCTGACCGGATTCGTCACACTGGCAATCGGGTTCTGGGCGGAGGAATATCATCGTGGGGCAAATGCAAGATGGTGGTGGGGTTGCGCTGCCTGTTGGGTGCTTGCATGGTGGACCAAGGCGACGGCGAGTCTCGTGCCACTGCTGGGGCTCACTTGTGGTCTTTTGCTCACTAAAAACCGGCTTGGACTTCGCGCGTTGCGCCCCGTGCGTTTGTTCCTTTTGGTCGTGGCCGCCGGAGCGCCTTGGTATCTCGATTTGATGCATCATCACCCTGAATTGAGATCATTTTTCTTCGGGCGGGAATTGGCAGGGCGAATCGTGGGACATCCTGATGGCCGCCACGGCCCCATATACTATCATGCCGCTTTTAGCATCGTTGGCTGGATGCCCTGGTGGCCGATGGTGCTGGTGCTGCTTGCGCTGCACCGGCTGGAAATAAAGAACCGCTTTCAACGGCTGCGTTGGCAAGCCGTACCTCTGGAAGCCTGGGTCGTGCTTGTGGGAATGACAGTCTTTTCGCTGATGTCGTCGAAGCTGGTAACCTATACACTGCCGTTTGCTCCCTGGGCTGCTTTATTTTGCGCGCGAGTTCTTTTGAAAAAGGCGGACCAATCGTCAGATTTCCGCATTAATCAAAAGGGAATTGTCATTGCCGGGGTCTTCGTGACAATTCTCATCGCGGCGAGTTTCGTGGTTCCCCAGTGGCAGTCGCGGATAGGAGTGAGTTCGACCTTGCGCGATGTCAGCCAAAAATTAAGGGACCGGAACGCAATGGTGGTTTATGAAGATCGTTATTCGCCTGGCCTCGAATTCTATTTTGGTGAGTCGGTTTTCTACGTGACCGAGCACATACCTCGCGAGATCCCGTCGGACAAGGGATTTTGCAAGGCGATCCACGAATCCCATTTCATAGACCCGTCGCTGTTGGTTTCTCACCTTCAGAATCACCGCACTAATGACGTCTGGTTCGTTCGCTACAAAGGCCGGTCATCATCACCGCTGACCACAGTGCTTCAGGGAATTGTGCCAACCGAAAGCCTGCGAGTTGGCGATTTTGTCCTGGACCGCATACCCGCCACAGCGCTGTAAACGCTATCCTGCGAATCTGCCTGCTTGAATCCCTGCGGTTGACCCGCTTACATTCGGCCGGTTCACAATCCAGGCTTTCTTGAACAGTTCTCGAATCATGAAGAGGAAAAAGACGTGGCGGGAGAAACTTGCGGATGACAAGGGATTGCCCAAGGTCGGGCGCGTAGAGGGTAAAATGACCACGCGCTGGGGTGAGGGCACGATGGTAATACCCGCGCCGCGTGAAGTGGACGCGCTGATGAAGAAAGTTCCACGCGGGAAGCTCACGACGATCAACGAACTTCGCGCGGCGCTGGCGAAGAAGCACAAAGTTAATATCGCGTGTCCAATCACCACCGGCATTTTCTCCTGGATTGCCGCTCATGCCGCCGAGGAAGCCGCGGCGGAGGGAGGCAAACGCATCACGCCTTACTGGCGCACATTGAAAAGCGGCGGTGAAGTGAATCCCAAGTATCCCGGCGGTATCGCCGGATTGAAAAAGCTGTTGTCAGCCGAGGGCCACAAGGTCGTGGAGCGAGGCAAACGAAGTTTTGTGGCCGACTATCAGAAGCGGCTTTTCACGCCACGCGCCTAACACTCACTCATGACGACTCAATTTGCAGAAGCGGCGGCGGCGATTGACTTGATGCCGGTTGCAGACATTCGCGCTCACTTTCCGGCGCTCAACCGCAAGCATAACGGGAAGCCGGTGGCTTACTTCGATGGGCCAGGCGGCACGCAAGTCCCACGGGTGGTGGCCGAGGCTATTACGAACTACCTGCTGCATCACAATGCGAACACGCATTGGAATTATCCCACGAGCGCGGAGACGGATGCCGCATTGGCGAAGGCGCGAGACGCATTCGCGGGCTTTTTCAATGCGTCGCCGCGCGAGGTCGCATTCGGAAACAACATGACGACGATTACGTTTCATGTGTCGCGCGCGCTCGGACGCCAATGGGGGCGGGGCGATGAGATCGTTATGACGGAACTGGACCACCAGGCCAATGTTTCGCCGTGGCGGGCATTGGAGAAGGAGCGGGGAGTGACGGTCCGGAGTGTGCCGATTGATTTGAATTCCGGCGAATTGAACTGGCAGGAACTTGAACGCGCGGTAACCGCCAAAACAAAGCTTCTTGCGATTGGCGCGGCATCAAATGCGCTGGGAACGATTTCGTCCATTCGTGATGCCGCGCGTCTTGCGCATTCGCATGGAGCGCTTTGTTACGTGGATGCCGTCCACTATTCGGCGCACCGAAGCATTGATGTGAAGGAGATGGGGTGCGATTTCCTGGCTTGTTCCCCGTACAAGTTTTATGGCCCTCATACGGGCGTGCTTTTCGCCAGGGCCGATGTGATGGCGGCGCTCGATGTGGCGAAGGTCGCGCCGGCATCGAACGACATCCCCGAGCGAATGGAAACCGGCACACAGAATCATGAGGGCATTGTGGGAGCGGGCGCGGCGGTGGAATTCCTGGCATCGCTGGCGAAAGGCGCAACGCGACGCGAACGATTGGTGCGCGCGATGAATGGATTGCACGCTCGCGGCGATGAACTAGTGGCGCGATTGTGGAAGGGGTTGAGTGCCATCAAGGGTGTGCGCTGTTTTGGTCCGTCGCCTGGACGCCCCCGGACGCCTACGATTTCATTCGCAATGGCCGGAGTTCCGTCGGGGGAGATCGCCAAAGCGCTCGTGAAGCAGGGAATTTTTGCGTCAAACGGGAATTTCTATGCAACCGGAGTGCTCAAGGCTTATGGCATCGGGCCGGAAGGATTGATGCGCGTGGGTTGCGCCTGTTACACGACAGAAGATGAAGTGGACAGGCTGATCGAGGGCGTAAAGTGCATATCGCGCGCGTAGAAGATCAAGTCGCCCGCTTATAGCTTCCCTTTAACCAAGGCGTCCACGACCGCCGGGTCGGCAAGAGTGGTCGTGTCGCCAACCTGGTCCGGGTGGCCTTCGGCGATTTTGCGGAGGATTCGGCGCATGATCTTACCCGAGCGCGTTTTGGGCAGGCCGGGCGCAAATTGAATCTTATCTGGAACGGCAATCGGTCCGATTTCCTTTCGGACGTGGAGCGCGAGTTCCTTTTTCAATTCTTCGCCGGGTTCGATGCCGTCTTTCAACGTGATGAAGGCGTAGAGGCCCTGTCCCTTGATATCATGCGGCATCGGGGCGACGGCGGCTTCGGCGACTTTGGCGTGACTCACCAGGGCGCTTTCGACTTCTGCGGTGCCGATGCGGTGACCGGAGACGTTCACGACGTCGTCCACGCGACCCATCAGCCAGTAATCACCATCCCGGTCTACGCGACAACCATCCCCCGTGAAGTAGAGGTTCTTGAACATCGTGAAATAGGTATCAATAAAGCGGTCGTGGTCGCCCCAAGTGGTGCGCATGATGCCCGGCCAGGGTTTTTTGATGCAAAGCTTGCCGCCTTCATTTGGCGAACATTCGGTGCCGTCATCGCGCAGCACAACGGGCTCGACGCCAAAGAAAGGCCGGCTCGCGCTGCCAGGTTTCAAAGTGTGCGCGCCCGGCAACGCACTGATGAGAATCCCGCCAGTCTCGGTTTGCCACCAGGTATCCACGATGGGGCAACGGCCTTTGCCAATGACGCGGTGATACCACATCCACGCCTCGGGATTGATGGGTTCGCCAACCGAGCCGAGCACACGTAGAGAGCCCAGGTTGTGTTTGTTTGGCCATTCTTCGCCGAGGCGAATGAGCGAGCGAATCGCCGTCGGGGCGGTGTAGAAGACGGTGACTTTGAATTTCTCGACGATTTTCCAGAAGCGACCTGCGTCGGGAAAGGTGGGGATTCCTTCGAACATCAGGGTTGTCGCGCCATTGCAAAGGGGACCGTAAACCAAGTAGCTATGTCCGGTGACCCAGCCGATGTCAGCCGTGCAAAAGTAGATGTCGTCGTCGTGAACATCGAACACGTATTTGTGGGTGAGCGCTGCATGCAAGAGGTAACCCGCGGTGGAATGAACTACACCCTTGGGCTTGCCTGTGGAGCCGGAGGTGTAAAGCATGAACAGATAATCCTCAGCCTTCATCTGTTCGGGCGCGCATTCGGCGGGCGCTTTGGCCATCAATTCGTGATACCAAACATCCCGCCCGGGAGTCATGTTGCAAGGCGTGTCATTGCGCTTGAATACGACAACCTTTTCCACGGAGGGCGTTTGCTTGAGCGCAGCATCGGCGATTTCCTTGAGGGGAATGGGTTTTCCGCCACGTACGCCGGCATTTGCCGTGATGAGATACTTGCAGGTGGAATCATTAATACGTCCGGCAAGTGAATCGGCGCTAAATCCGCCAAACACAATAGAGTGAATCGCCCCGATGCGCGTGCAAGCCAGCATGACGACCGCCGCCTCCGGGACCATGGGCATGTAAATGGAAACACGGTCGCCCTTTTTCACCCCGATCGATTTCAGGACATTTGAGAATTTGCAGGTTTCATGATGAAGCTGTTCATACGTCAATTGCTGAACCTCCTCTTCGCCTTCGCCCTGCCAGATAATGGCGGTTTTGTTGCGGTTGGCTGTCTTGAGATGGCGGTCGAGGCAATTTACGCTTACGTTCAACTCGCCGTCATCGAACCACGTGTGCTCTATTTTGCGCGCCGCGGTATCCCACGTGAATTTGCGGCCCACGGTCGGTTTCTTGAACCATTCGAGCGTGTTGCATTGCTCCAACCAGAAGGCATCGGAATCCTTTATCGAATGCTCATACATTTGTTTGTATTGAGCGGCGTTGATCCATGCGCGCTTTACGGCTTCAGCTGAAGGGGGGAAAGTGCGGCTTTCCTGAAGGAGGGAGTCGGTCGAAATGGTTTGGTTTTGCTGCGTCATAATGTCTGTCAATGACAAGAGTCCGGGGCATTTCCTCAGAATGGAAAGAGGTTGTCAATGGTCACCATGCGTGGTGTTTTGTGTGGCGGCGGGTAAATAGTCAAACCGATGCGAGACCTTGCGGAACTCCAAGTCGTGAAGTCAGCGGCCATGGCGTCGGTGATTAGTGCCGCGGCCTGCTTTCCGCGGATTGCCACCTGGCAGACCCGCGAATATCCCGCCTGGTATCTTGAAGCGGTGGTGTTGTTGGGAGGGTTCGTGCTGTGGGCCTTCGTGTTTGCCTGGCACGTTAAATACGCAGGTCGGCCGCTTTTCGTTTCAAAATTAGCGCCGACGCCAGTGGCGCTGGTGACCGTCGCGGGAATTGCAATGGCTCTCTTGCTGCACTTATTCGTGGACCCGTTTTTTCGGGCGAGGATACCTGAGGATTATCCTTCAAATCTGAAACAATGGCTGGCTTCGACATTGTTTAGTCTCGGACTCACTCAACTGTTTCTGATTTTTGCGCCGTTCGCCTGGTCAATCCGGCTCTCGAAACGGCGATGGTTTGCCGCATCGTTTACCGTTTTGTTCGGAGTGCTGGTGTTAATGTTGAAAGCGTCTTCATCAAAAACTCCCATGGCTGCATCGCTGATTTGTGTCCTGGCCATCGTCCGCCTGGCAACGTCATCGGTGTCCGTATGGCTGTATTTGCGGTATGGCATCGCTTTTCCATTGTGGTGGAGTTTCCTGCTTCAAACGCGGCATCTGGTGAAATTAACAGCGGAAGAATAAATTCAGCGCAACGAATAACCGGCTGCGGGTTTCAATCCTGGTTAAATGGGGTATTCCACCCAGTGCAGTTGGCAGAGTTCTTGGTTGCAAAACGTCGGATACCTCGCAGACTGCTCCGGCGAATTTATAGGAATTCGTTCAGTAATGGTGATAAACACGAGACGTTTGTGGCGCTGGTTTTGTCTGCTTTGCCTGGCCGCCGGATTCTGCGGCGTGCGTGCAGGCGCGCAGGTTTTTGATGTGGGCATCACCCGGACGCCGAATCCGGTCATTGTCAGCAATCAGCTTGTTTATACGGTCAACCTCACGAATCGCTCGGGAATTACGTTGAGCAATGTGGTGGTGACCCAAACGCATTCGGCGGATATCTCCTTGTTTGAAGCTGTCAACAGCTTCGGTACGGTGACGAATTTTCCGACCTCCATTGCGTACTTCATGTTCCCGATGACCAACAATGGGTTTGCGACGCTGACGCTGGATATTGACCCCCTTGTAGTTGGAAATCTCACCAATGCCATCGTGGCCACCGCGCCCTTCGTCACTGGGGTTACGAATATTGTGGTTACGGAAGTCGTCGCCGCCATTGCTGACCTGGCAGTTTCGTTGACGGGCCCGCCTCCGGGAGTGCTGGTAAATGATTTGATGACTTACACGGTGGGCATAACGAATCTTGGTCCGGGAACCGTCCCAAATGTCGTGCTTAGCAATGCGCTGCCGGCATCGGTGGTTTTGATTTCACCAACGAATCAGAACCAGGTGATTACATTCACCAACAACAGCCTGGTGTTCAGGCTTGTGTCGTTGGCAGCTGGGCGGTCCACGAATTTCATCGTGACCGTGCAGCCGACGAACGCGGGAACATTGACTTTCAGCGCGCGTGCGAGCGCCCCGAGTCTGAGCGACACCAATACCGCTAATGATGTCGCTTCCACCAATGTCACCGTTGGAGACTTTCTCGCGGGTCAATTGGTCGCCACGCTCTCAGGCGGGCAAACTTACAATCCACAGACTGGGTTCATGGAACAGACTATTCACGTGCAAAATGTTGGCACTAATGATGTTCCCGCGGCCCGCGTGATTATTTCCGGCCTGACCGTCCGGCTCTTTAACGCGGTGGGCACCAATGCCGGCAATCCGTTTGTCGCCTATGTGAATACGCTGACGGCTGGTGCGGGTGTGGATTTGAAGCTGGAGCTATTTAATCCCGCGCGCGTGCCGGTACCACTGGACAATACGAATCTCACCGCCGTGGGAGTGCCGCCGCTGGATCTCACGCCACCGTCCGGAACTCAGTCTGGCATCACCCGCTTTAAGATGCTTCCCGGAGGTGTTTTCCTGGTTGAATTTGTGTCCGTCCCGGGCAAGCGCTACCAGATTATCTACAGCGACGACCCAGATTTTTCCAATGCAGTGACGGCGATTCCGCCAGTAACCGCACCGGCCGATCGAGTCCAATGGCTTGATTACGGACCGCCCAAAACAATCAGCCAGCCGATGGCATCGCCGCAGAGGCTTTACAAGGTGATTCAATTGCCATGATACACCCGCGAACAGGTCGTGCAAAGCATGGTGTAATGCGCTGGCTGTGTTGGCTTGCGTGCCTGATCGGTTTGACTCTACACGCTCAGGACAACGAGGATTATTTCTGGCGGCACTTTCGCGTGGGAGGTGTTGTGGCTTTGAACATCAAGGCACAGTTCAGCATGAGCGGTAATTTCGCCGTATCGGGCAGCAATGTTGGACCAACAAACAACCCGGCGGCAGATCATTTTTATGATGATGGCTATGTGCGCGTGGACCAGACGACCAATGCGCAGGGTTACACGTCTTTCTGGGGTTACCGGAATACAAATCAGTTTAACGGGGGACAGGTGCTGATGCATGGCTCGACCGGGTTCAACTTGAACGACAGCGGCACAAAGGAGGATGGCGGGCCACAGGTGGGATTCGACATGGCGTACGGTGGAGATATTACCCGTTGGGGTAGAGCGAAGGTGGGATGGGAACTTGGCTTTTCATGGCTGCCCATCGACATCAAGGATAAGCGGCCACTTTCAGCGGATTTCACGAGAGTTGTTCATAGCTACAGTTCAGCGGGGATTGATCCCCCGACGCCGCCTTACAACGGTGGAGAAAGCGGCATCGGACCGACAATTGGCTCAACCGCGACTGACGCGGGAACGGAAACCAGTCCGGGGACATTGACGGGCAGCCGTTCGATTGACGTGAGCATGTTTAATTTGCGGCTTGGGCCCACTTTGCATTGGGACTTGGGGAGACACTTTGCCGTGGAAGTGAGCGCGGGCGGAGCAATTGGGATTTTCACTGGAGATTACGAATTTAACGAAACGATTGTGTTCAATGACGGCAGCCAGGCGGTCAATCAGGGCAGGATTGACATGTCAGAAGTCACCTACGGTGGCTATGCCAGCGCGGTGTTCCTGTATCACACGATCGAGAACGCAGACATTTACGTCGGAGCCCAATTCATGACGTTGGGTGATGTGAATGTGAGCGGTATGGGCAGGCAGGCGCAGTTGCAGATGGGGCAGGGAGTTTATCTCTCGGCGGGAATTAACTGGCCATTCTAGGCACCTAAAAAGGAACTCCTGGTTGCCAAGGCGGCAATCCATCGTCGTGATCTTCCTCTGTATCGGCATCAAGTGAATGACCATCGAGCGTACTTCTCCCCGCACCGCGTTTGCCATTTCCGAGAGATTGAAGAAATGCCTGTGTGTCTGTGAATCCGAAGGCTTCAGCGACCTCGGTAACGGGCAGGGTTGTCTCTTTAAGGAGGCGGCCAATTTGTTCGTTTCGAACGCGGGTGATTTCGTCCATGATGGACCGCCCGAGCATTCCGCGGAATTTTTTGTTCAGGGTTCCGCGGGACAACCCGGACGAACTGACCACCTGGCTCACGGACAACCCGTTGCGGGCTTCATCCCGAATCAGGCGTAAGGCGCGCGCCAGATGCGGCTCTTCCGTGGCGATAAAATCCGTCGAACGGCGCGCCACGATATGGGAGACAGACGCGGTGATCCTGGGTGGTACGGTCTTGGCACCCTGCATCAATCGGTCCAGGGCATTCGCCGCATCATAACCTGCGCGGTCAAAGTTGATCTCGATGCTCGACATGGGGGGATCGGTCAAACCGCAGACGACTTCGTCATTATCAACGCCAATGACGCCGACCTGGTCGGGCACGGCCAGGCCGGTATATTTGCAGGCTTCCATCACCAGGCGTCCGCATTCATCGTTGCACGCCATTAAGCCGATGGGCTTGGGAAGCGAATTTAACCAACGGATCAATGAACGCCGTTGCTTGGGCCAGTCCTGCGCGTCCATCGAAATTGTGCAGTTGGCGGGAAGCGAGAATCCGGAGGCAACAATTCTTTCCGAGAAGAATGTGCGCCGAATTTCCGACCACGGCGCTTGTTCGTGCGGGTTTTGGGCGTAACCACAGTACGCAAAATGCCGATAACCGCAGGCGAGCAGATGCTTGGCTCCCATTCGGCCAATACTCGGCGAATCCGTTACCACATTGGCCAGCCCGGGGAATTCAGTCTGACGATGACCCACGACAACGGCCGGCAGCTTGTAGGCGAGGATTTGCGGAGTGGCTTTGGTGTCGCGAAATAGAATGCCATCCGCGTCCCCGGCCTTCAACAACGGCCGGACTCGCTCGAGTCCATTGGGCTCCCAATAAAATGACCACGGACCTTGATGATGGGAGTAATCAGCAATCCCGCGAAGCAGGGCGCGACCGGAAGCTCGGGATGATTCGATCAACAGAATCACTTTTGGGAGGCGTGACATCGTATGGCTTATTCTTGGTAGATGGGCGTGCCACGAGATTACCAGCCGCGCTTCATTTGCGCGACAAGGAATTTGGGTTGGCGGGCGCAATGCCGCCTTTCCAACGGTGCGTTGCTCTGTTACCAGATGGAAGCGACAAGCTGATGAGCAAAACCGCAACAAGTACAGTGGCTGGTGGCGGCAAGCAGATTGAGAATTTAACCGGGGCGTGCAACCGCCAGCGCTTTCTCGATGCCTGCCATTGCCGGGCCACGGACCGGCCGCCCGTGTGGCTCATGCGGCAGGCTGGCCGTGCATTGCCAGAATATCGCAAGCTTAAGGAGAAGTACACTTTCGTCGAACTCGTGCAAAATCCTGAACTCGCCGTCGAAGTGACACTCCAACCCATTCGGCGATTTGGTTTCGACGCTGCAATTCTGTTCAGCGATATCCTCGTCGTCCCCGAAGCTATGGGGCAGGGGTATCGCTTCCGCGATACTGGTGGGGTGGTAATGGACTTCGCCGTGCAATCACCCTCGGACATCGAGAAGCTTTCGATTGAGCGGGTAGTGGAACGGTTGGCTTACGTGGATAAGGCGCTGCGAATGCTGCGCAAAGAACTGGGTGATGAAACCGCGCTCATCGGTTTCTCTGGTTCACCCTGGACACTGGCGACGTTTATGATGGAAGGAGCGAGCGTTCCGCAATACAGCCGCGCGCTGGCGCTGTTTCAACAGGATCGCAAAACCTATCTGGCGCTCGCAGAAAAGCTTACGGCCGCAGTGGTTGCATATTTGAGTATGCAAATTGCCTCGGGAGTGGATGCGGTGCAAATCTTCGACAGTCACGGTGGTCATTTGGCGCCAACGGAATTCCAGGAAGCAAGTGGGCATTGGATAAAGGAAATCATCGCGCAGCTTGGGGGAAAAGTGCCGGTCATCGTATTTTCGCTGGGCACGCACGGCAACTGGCCCGACCTGGTCACCACAGGTGCGAACGTGATGGGCATCGATTGGCATACGCCGCTGGCGGAAGCCCGCAAATTGATTCCGGAAGGAATTGCTCTTCAGGGAAACCTTGCGCCGGCGCTCTTGAGTGACGCCACGCCGGAAGTTGTTGCGGTTGAAACACGCACGGTGCTGGAAACAATGCGCGACCGTGCCGGGCATGTTTTCAACCTCGGCCACGGTTTGACGCCGGGGGCAAAGCTGGAGAACATTGGGGCGCTGGTTGAAACGGTGAAAGGTTTCAAATCTGGATGAAGTCGCTGGAAGTTAATCTTGAGCTGGTGAAGAAGTATAACGTGGCCGGGCCGCGGTACACCTCGTATCCACCTGCGACAAAATTCACCGATACGATTTCGTGGGAGCAACTTTCCGCCCGGATTGAAGAGAACAACCGACAGCCGCGGGATCTCTCGGTTTATTTTCACATCCCGTTCTGCGAAACGCTCTGCTGGTTTTGCGGTTGCACCACGGTCATCACGCTCAATCACGACAAGGGCACTGACTATATCGACTATCTGGGTCGGGAAGTCGCGAAAATGGCGCCGATGCTGAATCCGCAGCGCAAGGCCGTGCAGCTTCATTTTGGCGGAGGCTCGCCTACTTTTTTGAGGCCGGAAGAGATTCGGCGACTTGGAGAAATCATCCACAAGCATTTCACGTTTTCGCCGGACATTGAAGCCAGCGTCGAGGTGGACCCACGCCGCCTTACGCGCGACCACCTGGCCGCCTTGCGCGAAATTGGGTTCAATCGCGCCTCGATGGGGGTGCAGGATTTCAATCCGCAGGTGCAGGAAGCGGTGCACCGCATTCAGCCGCGGGAAATGACACAGCAGGCCATTGATTGGATGCGTGAGTTGGGTTACGGCTCCATCAATTTGGATCTAATCTACGGGCTGCCGTACCAGACGCGCGAATCGTTCAACGAAACTCTCGACACGGTGCTGGAAATGAAGCCTGACCGGTTGGCGGTGTTCAGCTACGCGCATGTGCCGTGGATAAAGCCTTCGCAGAAAATCCTGGAGCAAAAGGTCCTGCCCACGCCGGAAACGAAATTGGATATCCTGAAGCTGGTCATCGAAAAGCTTACGGCTGACAGCCAATACGTCTATATCGGCATGGACCACTTTGCGAAGCCTGCGGACGAGTTGGCCGTCGCGCAGCGCAATAAACAGCTTCAGCGGAATTTCCAGGGTTACAGCACGCGTGCAGGTTCGGATATTTACGCGTTTGGAATGTCCGGCGTCTCGCAAATCCCTGAGGCTTACTGGCAAAATGAAAAGGAGCTCCCGAAGTATCAGGAAGCCGTGGACTCCGGGCGCGTACCGCTGCACCGGGCGTATCTCGTGTCGGATGAAGATAAAATCCGCCGCGAAACCATCATGCGCACCATGTGCGATTTATCGCTGGATTTCGCCGCGATGTCGCAAAGGTTGGGCATCAATTTTGAGCAGCACTTTGCGAACGAGCTGGCGGCACTCGCGCCGTTTGAAAATGATGGGTTGGTAAGGCGCACACCGACTGGTCTCGATGTTACTGATTCTGGCCGCCTGTTCATCCGCAACATCGCAATGTGTTTTGACAACACCCTGGCGCCGGCAGGTGAGCGAAGGCATTCGAAAACGATTTAGTCGATGAGTCAAATAAAGCCACGCAAATCGCGGGCGCGGGAATGACTTCTGTCGCAATCATAGGCGCCGGCATTACGGGTTTGACCGCGGCGTTTTATCTGAAGCGAGGTGGTCTCTCAGTCACCGTTTATGAAGGAGGGGCGCGCGTTGGGGGCGTGATTCAATCGGTCCGCAAAGATGGTTACCTCGCTGAGTTCGGGCCAAATACATTGTTGGAGACGTCGCCGAAGATTGGCCAATTGATTCGCGATGCGGGGTTGCAAGCACGCCGGTTGGATCCCGATCCGAAGGCCAGTGCGCGTTATGTTGTGCGTTATGGCCGGCCAATCGAGATGCCCCCCTCACCATTGGGAATTTTTACAACGGAACTTTTTTCACTCAACGCGAAGCTGGCAATCCTGCGTGAACCCTTTGTGAGACCGCGGCGGGATGGGCTCGAAGAAAACATCGCGCAGTTCGTCGTGCGCCGATTGAACCAGGAATTCCTTGACCACGCCATTGACGCGCTGGTAGCCGGCATTTATGCGGGCGACCCTTACAAACTTTCCGTAACGCACGCATTGCCGAAACTCAAGGCGCTCGAGGACAAATATGGTTCGTTGATCAAGGGCCAGATCCTTGGCGCGCGCGAGCGCAAGCAGCGCGGCGAAGTGGCCAAGGACCGCGCGCCGAAATTCTCCTTCGACGAAGGCTTGCAAGTCCTGCCGGATACGCTGGCGGCCCAGCTTGGTGATTCCCTGCGGTTGAATAATCCAGTGTCAAAGCTGACCAAAACAGCGAAGCGATGGCGCGTGCAGGCGGCGCAAGGTACCGAGGATTTTGATGCGGTTGTTTTCTGTGGAACGGCCTCAAAATTGGCGGAGTTGAAAATCAATGGGGAGAGTGAGATTGACCTTTCGCCCTTCTCAGAGATTCGGTATCCGCCCGTTGCCAGCGTGGTCCTTGGTTTTCGGCGGCAGGATGTGACGCACCCCTGCGAAGGATTCGGCATGTTAATCCCGAAGGTGGAAGGCTTCAAAATTCTCGGCACAATTTTCTCATCCTCGCTTTTTCCCAATCGCGCACCGGCAGGCCACCTCACCCTCACCACCTATGTTGGCGGCGAACGTTATCCAGACCTGGCGTCGCTGCCGGCGGAGAAGCTTTACGAGATTGTTTGCGAAGATTTGCGTCGACTACTGGGTTTGCGCGGCAAACCGACGTTTCAACATTGCATGTTTTATCCAAAAGCGATTCCGCAGTACAATGTTGGCTATGGCCGGTTCAAGGACCTGATGAACGGGGTTGAAGCCAGCGCGCCGGGTTTCTTTCTCGCCGGCCACTATCGTGACGGTGTTTCGTTGAGTGATTCGATTCTTTCGGGCATGAATGTGGTCGAGAAGATTGAAAGATTCGTGAAGAGTGGCGGTGCTTAATCTAATTTTCCCGGAAAAGAGTATGAGTAAGAGTAAGAGAGCGAGTGAGAGTATGAGGAGATGGGCGTGAGCAAAGGGATTCTGCTTGTCAATCTAGGCTCGCCGGACTCGCCGACGGTTCCTGATGTGCGGCGTTATCTCAACGAATTCTTGATGGATGGGCGCGTGATTGACACGCCCTGGCTCGTGCGCCGCATCGTCGTGGGAATGATTCTTATCAAACGTCCGGCGGAATCGGGCCATGCCTATGATAAAATCTGGACGAAGGATGGCTCTCCCTTGGTGGTTACAAGCAAGCACGTCCGGGCTGCGTTGCAAAAGCGTGTGGCGGTTCCGGTGGAATTGGCCATGCGCTATCAGAACCCGTCCATCGAATCGGGAGTGAAAAGCCTCGCGAGCAAGGGTGTTGATGACCTGCTGCTCATTCCATTGTTTCCGCATTATGCGATGTCAAGTTACGAGACGGCAGTCGAGCGCGTGAAGGAGGTTGCGGCGAGGTTCGCGCCGCAAATGAAAATTACCGTTCAACCACCGTATTACGACCATCCGGATTTTATTGCCGCACTCGTGGGCAGTGCCGCGGACTTTTTGAAGAAGGACTACGACTATTTACTGTTCAGTTACCATGGGATTCCCGAACGGCATTTGCACAAATCCGATCCAACCGGCTGCCATTGTCTCAAGGTCGAAAATTGCTGCCAGGTGGCCAGTCCCGCGCATGCGACGTGTTATCGCACGCAGTGCTTCGCCACGACCGAGGCGTTCGTGAAACTTGCGGGGGTGCCGAAGGAGAAGTATTCCGTTTCATTCCAATCGCGTCTTGGCAAGGACCCCTGGTTAAAGCCGTACACCGACTACGAACTGGTGCGCCTGGCGCAGGAGGGTAAAAAGAAAATGATGGTTATCTGCCCGGCGTTCGTTTCGGATTGCCTGGAAACCATTGAGGAAATCGGCATGCGCGGCTGCACGGACTTCATGGCGGCGAGCGGAAAGGAGTTCACGCGCATTCCATGCATGAATGAGCACCCGCGGTGGATTGAGGCGCTGGAGAAAATGGCGGCGAAATTCTTAGGCAGATAGTGGGTGAAAAACACAGTTCCTTAAGTCGCCGTTGCTGATTAAGTGACGTTGGTGTAAAACATCCGCACGCACGGAAGGGCTGCCGTCCTTTCCGGCGCATTGAATCGAGGCCAAACTAAACTCCATGAGTGCGCCACTTGAGAAATCTCGCTGGATTCGCGACCTGCTTCGATTCCTTCCGCTCAAGAGCCAGTTTGTCTTATGCGGCAATGTGCGGGACCAATTCCCGCTTCCGCTGTCTGGAGCGGTGCAGGTGCTGCCTTTGATCCCCTACGTTTGCGCCGAATTGAAAGAGGCCGGCATTCAACATTTCCTGCTTTACGAACCGGCCCAGGGCTTTTCCATGCCGGTTGTTCTTGGACTCGATCCCGCCAAGGAACGCGAGTATTTCCAGCGATTCGGGATTGCCTGGCAACCAAATGGCCGGTCTCCAGCCAGTATCGATAAGTTCTTTGAAGTGCTGGAGCAAGCGGTGCGCGCGCCCGGAGAGCCCGTGGCTTTGTTTGCGGACTTCGCCTCGCGCTACCTGTTGCGACCCGATTTGCCGACGGAATGCGAACAGCGCTGTTTCACGAGAGCCCTTGTCTCTGCCCATGCGGTGCAGCCGCGTCCCATTGGCGCTTCCGCACAACCGTTTTTCAATCCAGTTTTCTGGATTACTGAAAAGGAAGGCGACCTGCCCGACTGGTTTGTGGTGGGAAATCCGCGCCTTCGCCAGATTCCAGTGCCGCAACCGGAGCACACCGTTCGCCGGGTCGTGGCGGAAACCCTGGGACGTTCACTTGGTGACGCAGCAAAAATGAGTGCCGAAGATTTCCTGCGGCATACGAACTCATTCGTCGAAGCCACCGAAGGTTTATTGATTTCAGACCTGACGGCCATCGTACAATTAAGCCGCAGTGAGGGGTTGGGCTTTGCAAACATCGAAGATGCGGTGCGACGTTTCAAACTCGGAGTCACCGAAGATCCCTGGCGAAAAGTGGACCATGAGAAACTGCGGGACGCCACCGGCTTTGTGCGTCGGCGGGTGAAGGGCCAGGCCCATGCAGTCACGCAGATGCTGGATATCATCAAGCGCGCCGTCGGCGGTCTGGCGGAGCGCAAGGCCGGCGGCGGACGCCCACGCGGGGTGGCTTTTTTGGCGGGGCCAACCGGCGTGGGAAAAACCGAACTGGCAAAGACCATTACGCAATTGCTCTTCGGCGATGAATCGGCTTACACGCGCTTCGACATGAGCGAGTTTTCCGCCGAGCATAGCGACCAACGGCTGATTGGCGCGCCACCCGGTTATGTCGGCTATGACACGGGCGGGGAACTTACCAATGCGGTCCGGCAGAAACCCTTTGGCGTCGTCCTCTTCGATGAAATCGAGAAGGCGCATCCGCGCATCCTGGACAAGTTTCTCCAGGTGCTTGATGACGGGGTGTTGACCTCGGGCCGTGGCGAGCGGGTTTATTTCTCCGAGACGTTCATCATTTTTACGTCGAACCTGGGTATCTATCGCCTGACCCCCAGTGGCGAGCGGGTGCCGAATGTTTTGCCAGGAGACCCCTTCGACGACGTCTGCGCCAAGGTCCGAACGGAAATCGAGCGGCATTTCAAATTGGAACTCGGTCGTCCCGAGATATTAAATCGTATCGGCGAGAACATCATCGTGTTCGACTTCATTCGCGGTGATGTCGCTCGTGATATCTTCGCTGCCATGCTGGAGAACATCCTGGCGCGCGTTCGCAACGCCCAACAAGTGACGGTGACCTTGAACGCGGTTGCTCGCGAAGCGCTGGAGAAATTGTGCCTCGCCGACCTGTCCAACGGCGGACGCGGCATTCGCAATCAATTGGAAACCCACTTTGTAAACCCGCTGGCGCGCCTGCTCTTCGATGTGGCGCCCCCGGCGGAGAGCCGGATTGAAATCCAGTCGCTGCAGCGCGGCATGGTAACGGCACTGGAATGGAAGAAACTGGAAACATGAAACTATATCTGAGCCGCATGCATTTTCCGGTGACCACGCTTGGGTTTGGCCGGCGCGTGGGCGTCTGGTTTCAAGGTTGCAGCCTCCATTGCCCGGGCTGCATCAGCCATGACACCTGGAAATTTCGTCAGGGGGAAACAACCGTTCGATTCGTGTGCGAATCAATGCGAGCAGACCTTGCGAAGGCGGATGGCGTAACCATTTCGGGGGGTGAGCCTTTCGACCAGCTGGTTGCCCTGCGCGAATTGCTGCAATGGGTGCGAGCACAGTTCAAAGGTGATGTTTTGGTTTTTTCAGGCTATCCGGCGGAGCGGCTCGCATCGCGGCTTGCTGAATTTGAAGGGCTGATGGATGTGCTCATTTCCGATCCATTTGACGCAATGGCGGGACGAACGCTCGCCTTGCGCGGTTCTGACAACCAGCGGGTACACCTTCTGACTCCGCTGGCGCGCGATCGTTATCCCGGCCTGGAAACCGCCCGCCGCGATGCGGCCGCCCGCGCTCTCGATGTCGTGTTCGATGGTGATACGGTTTGGATGGCGGGCATTCCGGCGCCGGGCGATTTGGAGCGGCTGCGCGAACGGCTTGCCGAAGCCGGCTTCAGTTCCGGCACAAGTATTGCGCCCGTGTTCGCATGAGCGAGTACGCACGGTTTTGCCCGCGTTGCCGGACGCGACGACCGCTGACGGAGATTTTCTGCGAAGGAACGCTCGAATCTGTCCGCTGCAATTGGTCGCTGCTTGAAGTTCTTCCCACCACCGCCGAAGCCGAGGTGGGAGCGGCCATTGAGCCGGTCACGCCGCCCGCTCACCCAAGCCCTCCCCAGGCGCGACGACGTTGTCGCAATGGTCATGATCTTGCTCCCGGGGATTTCCTCTGTTTGCTCTGCGGTGAAAACGCGGTGGAAGCTGCGCCAACTGCTGCTCCGGCGACAAAACGTATCGCAGCCGGGTGGGAGTTGGGTTCGGCGCTGGCGGTGACTTCAGGTGAAGCGGACCTTTGTTTTGCCGGCCGCCCCGAAGGACCTGAACGCGCCGTCTTCAAACACTATCGGCGCGGCATCGAACCCGAAGCTGATCTTTATCCCGCGTTGCGCGAGCTTGATCCCGACCACGGACCGCGCCTGCTGGATGCGGGGCGGTTCGAGGAGCGTGCGTTCGAGGTTTGGGAATTTGTTCCGCACGGCTCATTGGCCGAAATCTCTCCTGCCGAAAAGGCGAAGCCGGAGTTTGTCCGCGCGGCTCTGTCGGAAATCGGCAAGGCCCTTGCAGGCCTGGAGGCCGTCAATATCCGCCATCGCGACCTCAAACCTGCCAACGTCCTGGTGCGGACGCGCGAACCGCTGGACCTCGTGGTTGCGGATTTCAGCACGGCCACGTTCAGCGAATTCGATTTGCAGATGACGGTCATGCGTCAGACGACGCGTTATGCCGCGCCGGAAACCATTGCGGGAACGTTTGCGGTGTCGTCCGACTGGTGGAGTCTCGGCGTGATGATTTTGGAAATGCTGACACAGGGACGCGGCTTTGAGGGCGTGCATGAACGGGCATTCCTATTGCATCTGGTGACACGCGGGCTGCGTGTGCCTGACGAACTTCCTGATGAATGGCGTGAGTTGCTCATGGGTCTGTTGACTCGCGATCCGGCGCGCCGCTGGCGTTGGCCCGAAGTCCAACGGTGGCTTTCCGGCGAACGCGGCATCCCCCATGGATACGACCACGATTCCTCGGCGACGGTTTCGGGTCCTCCTCTGCGGCTGGGAGGCATGGAGGTGGGCACGCCCGAGGCGTTTGCCATTGCCGCGGCCGAGGCGGGAAATTGGAATGAGGCGGGTGAGATTTTCAAGCTGGGCCAGTTGGCGACGTGGTTGGAGCAAAGGATGGGCGAGAAGCAGCGGCTCGCGGAAATTCGCTCGGTTGTTCGCGATGAATCACTGGATGACGACGCGCGATTTGCGCTGGCGTTGCTGATTTTGAACCGCGACCTCCCTCTTTGTTGTCAGGGTGAGATCGTGACGCCCAACTGGCTTCTCAACCAACCTGCGCGCGCCGGTGAATGGCTCCGTGGCACGCTCCCTTCACATTTAAAGCGCCTTAACCGTGAGCCCTGGCTTGTGCGCTTGCGTGAACGCGCGGACCGGGTGCGCACGCGCTTGAAGGAGTTCGATGTGCCGGTGGACGAGGCGCAATTGGAGGTGGCACTGCTCGCCACTTCGACAACGGTCCTTGAAACGGAATGGCGCAAACGCCGCCGCCTCTTCCCTGAGGCAGGCCATCCGGGGCTGGCGGCCTTGATGGAACGGCATACGCCATCGGAGGAAGACCTCATCATCCTCATCAGCACGCGACTCGAAGCCTTCCGGCCTGCGGAGGATGTGCTTGCAGAAGCCCAACGTGAAGCGACTGCCGCCGGCATGGCAGATTTTTCTGTGGAAATCACGCGACCATGGTTTGAACACAGTCGCCGGGAAATGCTCAGCCGTTTGGATGAGCGGCTGAAAGGGTTTGCGCGTTGCGGCAATGATCGCCTGGACGAATGGGCGGATGCCTACCGCCTCGAACGCCGCCTGCCGCTCGCGCGCCTGCTCGTCCTGCTTTCCACGCCGCAGGAGAATTGGCGCGAGCCTGCGCAACAGCAGTACATTCAGAACGTTCTCACGTTTTTTCATCGCCGGCTGGTGTCAAACATTCAACGCGGACCCCTGGTGCGCCTGACCGTGGGCCGGAATTCGGCGCGGCTCGACTTGCAGGAGTTGGGCGCGCCGATGCAGCCCGCCAGCGCGCTGCTTGAACACCTGCTTCGCCGGACCGGCCAGAAAATCTCCATTGACCCTGCGGCCCTGTTAGATGAGCCGTTACGCGAATCGCGCCTGCGCCGATTGGTGCAGACGGCGTCCACCTACCGCCGCGATACGGGAATTCATGCCTTGTATCTTGGGTTTCCGATTTTGTTGCTGCGTGACGCGCATCTGTCCGATTCGGCAAAACCGCGCATTGCGCCTTTGTTGCTTTGGCCGATTCATTTGGAAACGGGAACCGGCACGCGTGGCGTGGCGCGAATTGGCTTTGATCGGGAACGTGAAGAAGTACGGCTGAATCCTGCCCTCGAGTTTTTGATTGGCGCGGAAAAAGCCCGGGCATGGCGGGAAGTCGTCAACGAAGTGCTTTCACGTGACCATCTCCGGGTCACCGATGTGATGGATGCGTTCGGAACGCTGGGGAAGGTGCAGGGTCGCTCTCCACAAGCAATTCCGGCTGCTGACGCGAAAGTTCCCGCGGGCGAAATTCAGGTGCATTGTGCGGCATGCGTCTTTTTGTGCGATTTTTCCGGGCAGACGATGGCCGAAGACCTCATGCACCTGACGCATCGGCCGGTGACGGGCACCGCGCTCGAACCGGTCATTCGTGCCAGTGCCGGCGAAATCCCTGTTACGGAACGCGTTCCCGAAGTGGACCGCTATTTCACCGCTGAGGCTGACCCGTCGCAACAGGCGGCGGTGTTTCGCGCGCGCCAGGCACCCGGACTGGTGGTGCAAGGTCCGCCGGGAACGGGAAAGAGCCAGACGATCGTGAACATCGTCAGCGATTGTGTTGGGCGCGGCCAGCGCGTGCTGGTCGTTTGCCAGAAGCAGGCAGCGCTCGAAGTGGTTCGCAAGCGCCTTGAAGCCGAAGGATTGGGCAATCGCCTATTCCTGCTTGAAGACACGGCATCAGACCGCCGACCGGCGCTGACGGCTTTGCGAAACCAACTGGATTCAATCTGGTCGGCATTGAGCAGCAGCTTGCCTGCTGAGCGCGCGAGCCTGGCGCAACGCATCGAAGCCATCGAAGCGGAACTGGACGCGTGCTGTGAGGCGATGCACCGCGAGGTTCCGCAGTGCCCGCTTTCATATCTCCGGCTGCTCGATGAACTCATTGCGATTGAAGCCGGACAAAGTCCTCCGGTCTCGGTGGCTGCCTGGCGTCCCATGTTTGGGTCGCTTGACCACGCGACGGTCGCGCAATTGTGCGACCAACTCGCTCCACTGTCACCGGTGTGGCTGGAATCGGGCTATGAGAACAGTCCGCTCGTGGTGCTTAAACCGTTTGGGGCGGACGAAGCGGCAATCGCGGATTTCAGCAGCGTGGTGGATGCATTTCTTTCCGCCGAGGGCAAACGGCATGACCTTCTAAAAAAGCATGCGCATTTCTTTGCCGTCGAATCGGCGGAAGCGCTACAACATTGGTTAACTGAAAATGAAGCACCATTGCGCGCACTGCCTGAGACGGTGGTGCGGCAGTTGGCGCGATGGTCGGACTTCTTTCGAGTAAAAGGTCAGATTGCTGCTACATCGGGCGCTGAATTCATTTCGACCTTGGAATCCGTTGGTAAGCGGCTTGCAGCGCTGGATCCGGCGCATCATGACGGGCGGCTCTTCGGTGAGTTGAGCAAAAAATCGGAGTCAGGACTGGGTGCGATGGTCAGCATTGCGCGCAAGCTCCAGGCGGGCGTGACCTTTGCGGATCGATTGAATCCGCTTTATCACATTCGCCGATGGCAGGCAGCCGGTTTGCTGAAGCGCGCGGGCATGACACCCGACAGCCACTCGCTGGCCGCGTTGGAACGCGCTGCCGAGTTGGAGAAGAGCCTTCGCGCGGAACGGGCGGCCCTAAACCGGATTCGCGGGGCGCTGGGATTGGATGCGTCCGCAACGCCGGAGATACTGCTCGACCTGCGCGAAGTCGTGGCAAAGCTCGCGCGGGACCTGGCCGCCGTTCAGTCCGCGGCGAGCCGTGTGTTCGCATGTCCGGCAGCAGAGGCGGCGCTCGAAGCGGTGCGCAACGGCGAACCGGGAGCCTATGGGTCGTGGCTTGATGGTTGTCACTCAACCCTTGCGCTGCTTCACGCCAAACGCGAAAGCCAGTCCCGGCTTGGCGGAGTTGCTCCAAGGTTCAATGACGACTGGGTAAAGGAGTATCAGCAGTCCATTGATGCGAATGTGGATCAATCAAGTTGGGCCTCCGCTTTCCGTTCCGCCCTGGGAACGTTGGCCGCGTTTCAGACATTTCGTTCACGTGCGCAGACCTTGAATGAACTGGCATTTCGGGTCCTGGCCGTGATGCGGGTGAGCGAAAAGACCTGGCGCGAAGTGTCCGCCGCGCGGCTGCCCGATGAATGCCGGCGCGCGCTTTGGCGGGAGGCATTGCTCGGTTGGAAGGACGGGATGGAGCGCTCATGCCCGGCATTGCTGATGGAGCGCGCGGAATTTGAATCGAAGGTGAAATTGCTTGGCGAGTTGGAGACAAAAATGCGGGAGGCCAACCGGCAACTCCTTGCCCACGCATCCCGCTCCGACGTGCTCGCGCCGCGCAAGGCGTGGGAAGAGATTGTCATGCTACAAGGTCCCCGCGCGCGGCGATTGCGGGAAGTTGTGGATCGCGGCGACGCGCTCGGACTATTTCATGTGCGGCCGGTGTGGATGGTGAATCCCGAAATGGTGAGCCGGTTGTTCCCGTTGCGCGCCGGGTTGTTTGACGTGGTGATATTCGACGAGGCATCGCAATTGCCGGTCGAGAGCGCCTTGCCGGCGTTGTTTCGCGCCAAACGGGTAGTCGTCAGCGGTGATGAGAAACAGCTTCCGCCAACCAATTTCTTTAATTCCCGCTTTGCTTCGGATGAAGAGGAAGCCGGGGGCGACTGGCTTGAAAGTGATGACAGCGACGCGGATGCCGCGGGGCGGGACCAGCGGAGAGAAAGCGCGAACCGACGCGAAGTGAAAGACTGCGAGGACTTGCTCGCTTTGGCGCAAGGAGTCCTGCCGCTCGCAACGCTGGAGATTCATTACCGCTCGAAGTACCGCCATTTAGTCGCCTTCTCGAACGCGGCGTTTTATGCGGGACGTCTCAGCGTTCCCGCCCGGCATCCGGAGGCGGAAGTGCGGCGGGTTCGTCCGATTGAAGTGATTCGCGCCGATACGCTCTATCAGGACCAGAGCAATTCCGGCGAAGCCGACCGCATCGTGGGATTGTTGCGCGAGGCGTGGCTGGACGGCGCGCCGGAAGCGCGGCCAACCATCGGTGTGGTAACCTTTAATCTCAAGCAGGCGGATTTGATTCTGGAAAAAATCGAAACGTTCGCTGAGCGCGATGAGGTGTTTCGAGTCGCCTACGAACAGGAACTGCAGCGCGCGCAGGACGGCGAGGACATGCGGTTCTTTGTGAAGAACCTTGAAAATGTCCAGGGCGACGAGCGCGACTGGATTATTTTTTCGACGACGTTCGGCCGCGATTCACGCGGGGTGTTTCGCCGAAATTTCGGCGTGCTCGGGCAACAAGGCGGAGAACGGCGGCTGAATGTCGCCGTCACACGCGCCAAGGAAAAAGTTGTGTTGGTTACGTCCATGCCTGTGGCGGAGATTTCTTCATTCACATCCGGTGCAGGCCGGCGGCAGGCGCATTTTGCGCGCGACTTTCTGCAGGCATATCTCGACTACGCGCACAAGTTGCAGCAGGGAGACACTTCGGGCGCGGAAACAGCATTGCGGGCCCTTGGCGGCAACATCGCCAATGACCAGGTCCGCCATGTCGAATCCAAGCGGCAACTGATGATTGAGGTGGCGGAGTTCTTGCGCCAGCATGGCCACCAGCCCGTGACCGGTTCGGATGTGGACGCCTTTGCGTTGGATTTGGCGCTGGTGGATGCGCGCACGGGTTTGTTTGGGCTTGGAATTGAATGCGATCCGCCCCGGCATGAATTGCTCACTGCGGCGCGCGCGAGAGAATTGTGGCGTCCGCGGGTTTTGCAGCGGAGCGTGCCGCGCTTGCATCGCGTGTGGTCGCGCGGCTGGTATCATCAGCGGGAGATGGAGCAGCGGCGACTGCTGGAAGCCGCTGCGTCGTTGAAAGGTTGAATTTTTCCATGAATCGGAGACATCGAACATCGAATGGAATACCATGAGCGGGCCCAAAGTCATCAACCTGGAGGCGATTCGGCGCCAACAACAACGCAACAGCCTGGCGCGGTTGCGCGACCTTGAGGACCTGGTTGCCGAATGGCGCGAGGCCATGCAGCAAGCCGGGCTGATGACCGATGAACTCGCGGCGGAAACCGGAGCCATGTTCGGAAAGCTGGAGAACCTTCGCCAGGGCGAACAGTGGCAGGCGATGCTCGCGGAACTGCCGGCGCGCCTGGAATTTTTCCGCAGCGGGATTGCCACCGCGCGCGAAGCCGGAATCAAACGCAAGGCATTCGGGCTCGAACGCCGACGAAGGCTGCAATTTGCCGCGTCTACGTTGCAAAGGGAATGGACGGCGCCGGGGAATCCCGCGCCCGCTGAGTTGGAGGAAGTGCTCCGCGCCGGCATGATCGAAGACGAGGCGGAGCTTTCACGATTGGAATCCATCGTCCAGGCGGCGTTCTGCAAACTTCCGGCGGTTGAGGCGCCGAAGCCAGGCTCGGAACGGCAACGCGAGCTTGCAAACGCGCTGAGAAGCGAAAGTTCCACACCGGACACGTTTCAGGAATGGCTGGCGACTTCGTCCGGCGAAGATGCTGCGCAGAAGGTGCGTGGTGAGCGGCTTGATCGCGCCCTGGCGGAACTGGAACTTCACGCGCCTCCAGAACTGGCCGCGCCACTGTTCGAGAAGGCGCGGCTCATCGCAAAGGAACCGTCGGCTGAGCGACGCGTGATGCTGACGGATTCGCTGCTGCTGGAGGCGGATGAACTTTGCAAGGGAGTGCGCGAGCGCGAACAGACCAAGCGACAGGTCCGCGAAGCCATTGCCGGCCTGGTCGCCTTTCAATCAGCGGAGGCCGACGCCTGGCGGCAACGGCTCACGGCCGCGCTGGACAATCCATCAACCATCGCTGTTCAGGAACTACTGGCCGCCGCGGAAACCTGGCGCGCGGCGGAAGTGGTTCGGGAAGAGGCCGCCTTGCGCCGCGAAGCCGTCCTGCGGGCGCTTGGTTCGCTTGGCTACGAAGTGCGCGAAGGCATGGCGACGGCCTGGGCCGAAAACGGTCGCATCGTCGTGCGCAAGCCGTCCGACCCGAATTACGGTATCGAACTGGCATCGCCGCCGGCGGGTGCGGCGGTGCAGGCACGGGTGGTGGCGTTCGATGTGCCGGGGCGTTCATCACAAAGTGCGCAGCGGGACCTCGAAGTGGAGCAGACCTGGTGCAGTGAATTTGAACGGGCGCGCCAATCGATGACGGCAGATGGTTTTTCGCCGTGGCTTTTGCACGCCACGCCCGTGGGTGAAGTGCCCTTGAAGGTGGTGCCGCAGATCGAAGGCGAGCAACGGAGAGGGGTGGAAGCGAGCAAGCGAGTGAGGAAAGTTGGAGAATGAGGTGAAAACGGAAACATCGAACATCGAACATCGAACATCGAACATCGAATCCGTGTAATTCGAGAACGAGAACGAGAACGAGGACGAGGAGGATTTTGAATGCATGCCAACGTCAATATTCGAGCAGCGAAGGAAACCGATCTGGTCGCGATCAATGGCATCTACAATCATTACGTGCTGCATTCGACGTGCACGTATCAAGAAGAGCCAGAGCCCATTGAAAATCGCCGGCAATGGTTCCATCATCATGGCGACGAACATCCGGTGATTGTTGCTGAAGAAGCGGGAAGAGTCATCGGTTGGGGTTCGCTTTCGGCGTATCACGCGCGGTCTGCTTACCGGCGCACGGTGGAGAATTCTGTGTACATCCATCACGAACATCATCGGCGCGGCGTTGGTTCGATATTATTGCAAACATTGATTGACCGCGCGCGCGGGGTTGGTCATCGGGCGATTATTGCGGGCATCGATTCCGAGCAGGCGGCGAGCGTGGCGTTGCACGCCAAATTTCAGTTTGAAAAGGTCGGCCATTTCCGGCAGGTGGGATTCAAGTTTGGGCGCTGGCTGGATGTGATTTATATGGAATTGGTGATTGATTGATTGGTTGCAGCGTTTTTTCTTGGCGGTTGACGAACTCTTTGACAGTACTGGGTCGGTATGTTTTCCCTTCAACAACTTTTTGGCAAAGGCGACCGGTTCAATGAATTGCTGGAACAGGCCGCGCGTGAAGCACATGAAAGCGTCCGGCTCGTCAATGAGTTGATCAAGACGCCGCGCGATACGCGCAAGCTGGATGATCTGGCGCTGGCTCGGCGCAAGGAGAAGAAGATCTCGGAGCAGATCAGCGAAGAATTGGTGAAGACCTTCATCACCGGACTCGAACGCGAAGACATCGAAATCCTCGCGCGTGGCCTTTACAAAATTGCCAAGAGCGCCGAGAAGCTGGCAGAGCGTTTTACGCTCGGCGAGCAGCATCTCAAGGGCATCGATTTCGCCCGGCAGTCCGAAATGATGGCCAAGGCAACGGATGTGGTGCTCGAAATGGTCCAGCAGCTTCATTCGCTGGAGGACCTGGAAAAAATCAAGGAGCTCAATGACCGGTTGCAATACATCGAAGGCGAGGCCGACAGGTACATGATGGAATTGTTGCGCGACCTTTATAGCGGTAAGTATGAAGCCTTGCGCGCCATCGTCATGCGCGACATTTATGAATTGATTGAAAAGGTGGTGGACCGTTGCCGGGACGTGGGCAACACGGTCACCAATGTGGTGCTGAAGAATTCCTGACTGCCTGATCACGCCGCATTCCATGAACCTAGTTGAGAATTTCGACGCTTTGACTCCTTTCTCACCCCTCACCCTTACCCTCTCCCCGTTGAGGGGAGAGGGAACGGATGTTGGATGGCTTTGCGTGAGTGTCAGTATTCCCGCATCGGTAGCTACCGCATTGAATCCCTGAACCAGATGGCAACGTTGATTCGCTTTAAGACTGCCGTCGGTTCTCTCTCTCTCCTCAACGGGGAGAGGGGTGAGAAAGCGGACCGCTCCCCGAATTCTTTAAAGCTATCCTTGCCACGATGACTCTCATCCTGACCGTCATCTTCGTGGCGCTGGTGTTTGAGTACATCAACGGCTTTCACGACACGGCCAATTCCATCGCCACCGTGGTTTCGACCAAGGTGCTTTCGCCGCGCCAGGCGGTTATGCTCGCCGCCGTTACCAACCTGATGGGGGCGTTGGTGGGAACAGCGGTCGCCAAGACAATTTCGTCGGGCCTGGTGGACGCGAAGTTTGTCACTTCGGAAGTCATCATCTGCGCCTTGTTGGGCGCGATTGTGTGGAACCTGATTACGTGGTGGGTGGGGTTGCCTTCGAGTTCATCGCATGCGCTGGTGGGAGGACTTTGCGGCGCCAGCCTGGCCGCAGCGCACGGCGAATGGTCCGTCATCATCTGGAGCGAACCGGGCAAGGCCCATTGGTGGGAAGGCAAGGGAATCCTCTGGAAAGTGTTGGTCCCAATGGTGACCTCGCCAGTGTGCGGACTTGTCATTGGTTTTCTGGTGATGGGATTGTTGTATTTTTTATTGCGGAACTGGCGGCCTGTGACAGTGAACCGCGTGTTCGGCAAACTCCAATTGTTCAGTGCCGCCTACATGGGATTCAGTCATGGCACAAATGACGCGCAAAAAACGATGGGTATCATCACACTGGCGCTGGTGGTGGCGACGAAGGCCGGCTTGCTGGCGTCCGCCCCGGCGTGGTTGGGATGGTTGCATACGCCGGAGGGCACTCCGGCGGGCCACCTTTCGCCGGTGGCGTGGGTCATCACTCATCTGCCCTCGTGGCTGCAATTCGGCTACCAGCCGCCCGCAGTAGACGCGAAATCGCAGTTCATTCCCGTCTGGATCACGGTGGTTTGCGCGCTGACCATGTGCGCGGGCACGGCGGCCGGCGGTTGGCGCATCATCAAGACGCTCGGGCACAAGATGGTAAAGCTGCATCCGGTGAATGGCTTCGCCGCGGAAGCCACTGGCGCAACAGTGCTTTTGACTGCGGCGCACTTTGGAATGCCGGTCTCCACCACGCATGCCATCACGACGTCCATCATGGGCGTCGGTTGCGCGAAAGGATTCAACGCGCTCAAGCTAAACGTGGTTGAACGCATCATCTGGGCGTGGGTGCTGACGATTCCGGCGAGTGGATTGGTGGCCTATGGATTGGTGCGACTGGCGAGGGCGGTGGGTTGGATTTAAGGGAGTTGAAAGGTTCGACTTCCCGAACGTGGACTATTATTCTGCCGCGCATGCCTGACGAGACGTTGAACGTGCTAGCGGTGGCGGGAAGTTTGCGTAGCGCTTCGGTGACTTGCACCGTAATCCTTCATGTCGCCGGGCAACTGAAGGCGGCAGGTTGCAGCGTGGACGTGCTGGATCTCTCAAAAGAGCCGCTGCTGCTTTACCATCCGGACACTGCGGAGGATCAACCCGGTTTTCCCGCGCTGCAAAAGCGCGTGGATCAGGCAGACATTTTGATTCTGGGCACGCCCGACTATCACGGGAGCATCAGCAGCACGCTGAAAAATTTTCTGGATCACTTCTGGCACGAATTTGCGGGAAAGCTGTTTGCAACCGTGGTTGCGTCGCACGAAAAAGGGCTCACGGTTACGGACCAACTCCGGACCGTGGCGCGCCAATGCTATGCGTGGACGCTGCCTTACGGCGTTTCTTTCATGGACAAGCAGGATGTGCACGACGGGAAAATCGTGAGTGATTCGCTCAAGCAGCGCCTCGAAATGATGGTGCGAGATGTTCGCGTTTATGGCGCATTATTGGCGCGCCAACGCCGGAGCGACCTGGCTGGCAGCGATCCGGGCTATATGGCACGCTTGCGCAAATGAATTAACCAATGGACGGCGAGAATTCAGCCAACCACCAACCTTACATTCCCGCAAAGGTGACGATGCCGGAGTTCACGGCGCGCGCGGTGATTGTTGGCGCGCTGCTCGGGGTGATTTTCGGTGCGTCGTCGCTTTACCTGGTTCTGAAGGTTGGCATCACCGTCAGTGCGTCCATCCCGGTTGCAGTCATTTCTCTTACGCTGTTCCGGATGTGGTCGAAATTCGGCGGACGCGACGCGACCATTCTGGAAAATAATATTGTCCAGACGGGCGGTTCGGCTGGTGAGTCCATCGCTTTTGGACTCGGGGTCACCATGCCGGCCATCATGATTCTGGGATTCGATTTGGAAATCACGCGCGTGATGTTGGTGGCGGTGCTGGGCGGGTTGCTGGGAATCCTGATGATGATTCCGTTGCGGCGTGCGCTCATCGTGGCGGAGCACGGCACGCTGAAATATCCCGAAGGGACCGCTTGCGCGGAGGTGCTCAAGGCGGGTGCGAGTGAAGAATCGCGCGCGCTGGCGTCCGAAAGTGCGTTGAAGGCGGAAGCCGTGACGGGACGCGTGCGCACGTTGAGCGCCAAGGCGATTTTCACCGGGTTCGGCATCGGGCTCGTTTACAAGTCCTTGATGAACGCGCTGAAATTGTGGAAGGACACGCCCGAAAAGGTCTTTGACGCGCCCCTCAAAGGCGGTTCGGTTTCAGCTGAAATCTCGCCCGAACTTTTGGGTGTGGGGTATATCATCGGTCCTCGTATCGCCTCCATCATGGTCGCGGGCGGCGTGCTCAACGCGCTCGTGCTCAATCCGCTCATCAAGTTTTTTGGCGGCGCGATGACCACGGTGGTTCCGCCCGGAACAAAACTTATCTCCGAAATGTCGCCCGGCGAACTGCGTGGAAAATATGTATTGTACATTGGCGCGGGTGCGGTGGCGGCGGGAGGAATCATCAGCCTGCTGCGTTCGCTGCCGACGATTATGCACGGCATTCGCGCCGGGCTGTCGGATTTTCGGAAGGCGGCGCAGGCCCATGCGTCGGTGATTCGCACTGAGCGCGATCTCTCGATGAAATTCGTCGCTGCCGGAGTGGTCGCCCTTGTCATAGCGATCCTCGCGGCGCCGCCATTGCACATGAACGTCCCGGGCGCTATTCTCATCATCCTTTTCGGGTTCTTGTTCGTTACGGTCAGTTCGCGGCTGACCGGTGAAATCGGTTCATCTTCCAATCCCATCTCCGGAATGACCATTGCAACGCTGCTCCTGACCTGCCTGATTTTTCTCATTGTCGGCTGGACAGGCGGCACATATTACGTCACGGCGTTGTCGGTGGGGGGGATTGTGTGCATCGCGGCGTCAAATGGCGGAACGACGTCGCAGGATTTGAAGACGGGTTTTCTCGTGGGAGCGACGCCGAAGTATCAGCAGATTTCCATCCTCATTGGCTCCCTGCTAAGCGCGCTGTTCCTGGGGCCGATTTTGCTCAAGCTAAACAGCAACGCCACCGTGTATATGCCGGCCGCGAAGGTGGCGCCAGGATTGCACGCGTCTGCCGACGCGAATTTCCAGGGTACGGAAACTTTGCCGAGCAGCCAGTTTAAGGACAACTCGACGGTTTTCAGGGTGTGGCACAAAACGGATGAAGCAGGCGGTCCGGCTGGGAAATATTTGGTGGATGACAAGGGCGACGCCGTGTGGTTGGTGGACCCTGGCATCAATGGAGTGTACACCAAACGTGATGACGGCACGCCCGTGCGGAAGTTCGAAGCCCCGAAGGCCACCTTGATGAGTTACATCATCAAGGGAATTTTGGACCGGAAGCTTCCGTGGGCCTTGGTGCTGTTCGGGGTGATGATTGCGGTGGTGCTGGAGTTGTGCGGTGTCTCGTCGCTGGCGTTCGCGGTCGGAGTTTATCTGCCGCTGGCGTCGTCTGCACCGATCTTCCTGGGTGGGATGATTCGGTGGCTGGTGGATCGTCGGATGCGGCATCAGTTACGCGAACACAAGCTTGGTGAGGAACAGCTTGCCGCCGAAAGCGATAAGAGCCCCGGGGTGCTGCTGGCGAGCGGTTATATTGCGGGCGGCGCGCTGGCGGGAATCATCATTGCGTTTGTGCAAGGAGTGACCATGAAGTTCGACGCGAAGGTTTCGAATTGGGCGGAAACGAAGAATCCGTTTTTTGCGGGACCACATTCGGATTTGCTGTCGCTGCTGCCATTTGTGTTGTTGATGGCGTTTTTATATTTGGTGGGCAGAGAAACGTTGCTTAAAGCGAAGGCGGCCAGATAATGGAATTTTGAAAAAGCGTTCCAAAAAGGCGCCGGCCCAACCAAAGCAAAAAGGAACTGACGCTGCGAAGCCGGCGGCGCGTGAAGAACCGCCCAAGAAGCTTTCCCGAGGTCGCGAATGGGCGTTTCGTTTGATGGCCTTGGCGATCGTTCCGGTACTTTTGGTATTGTTGGAGGTTGGCTTGCGGCTGGGAGGCTACGGCCATCCGACGCATTACTTCAAACCGCTCAAAATCGGCAACGAGGATTACCTGGTGGAGAATGAAGATTTTGGGCTGACATTTTTTCCCAAGGAAACATCGCGAAAACCTGAGCCCATGCGGATGAAGGCGGCCAAACCGCCCGGACAGTATCGCATCTTTCTTTTTGGCGAGTCGGCGGCCATGGGGGACCCCGAGCCCGCCTACGGAGCGGGGCGTTATCTGGAGGTGTTGCTGCGCGAGCGATTTCCGGGCACACATTTTGAAGTAATCAACGTCGCGTTCACCGCCATCAATTCGCACGTCGTCCTGCCGATTGCGCGCGATTGCGCCGGGCAGAATGGGGATTTGTGGATCATCTACATGGGCAACAACGAAATGGTTGGCCCATTCGGCGCCGCAACGGTTTTCGGAACGCAATCGCCGCCGCTATTTGTTGCGCGGTTGGTCGCAAACATCCAGCGGACGCGGGTTGGACAATTATTCACGGCATTGACGCGACGGCTGAGCGGGCACACGGCCAGGGCTTCGTCCTGGCGCGGGATGGAAATGTTCATGGAAAATAAAGTTCCGCCCGACAGCAAAAAGAAGGAGGCGGTTTATCAGAACTTTCAAAGGAATCTCGACGATATCTTGAAGGCCGGAATTGGCGTGCACGCGAAAATCATCTTGAACACGGTGGCGGTGAACCTCAAGGACTCGCCGCCGTTCGCTTCGGTCATGAACAGCAATCTGCCGGCTGCGGAATTCAAGGCGATGGAAACAACTGGAAAGCTTTCCAGCACAGTGGGATCCGAAGCTTGGAATTCACGTGACTTGA
>JADMIO011507005.1_pt1 | contig 95671 bp, 69 predicted proteins | sample 8958161 | NCBI WGS metagenome assembly JADMIO01 (sample SAMN16585339, study PRJNA669376) | soil metagenome | isolation source: Crop rotation soil | place: USA: Cullars Rotation, Alabama | collected 2011
GCCGCGACTTCAAGTCACGTGAATTCCAAGCTTCGGATCCCACTGTGCTGGAAAGATCGGAGGTGCAAGGAAGAAAGTTGGTGGTGGTGGCATTTTTGGTTACTGACAGGGCAGATGTAAGTGAAAACAGGGCACTCTCATAAGAATTATTAGTAAAACCCGGTCATACAAAATGCTGAATTAAAGTAAAAAAGCGCTTATGGCTAAGTAGTTCCCTGTATTTTTTAAACCTCCTGCATTTACACGTACTTCTACGCAATTGTTTTTCGTTGTACGTGCATGAAAAACCATTTCTATTCTGCCGCAGCCTGCGTGGTCATATTGCTGCTTTCGGCAATATTCAGGGCTGATGCCCAGCTCCCTTATGCAGGCAGTTTTAAAACGTCTTCTCAAAAAGGTCTTGTTGTAAGTGGTATCGCGAAGCTGACTGCTGCTACCGGACAGGATCCTGAGGGTGACGGTTATCTGCAGCTTACTGATACGGGACTTAACCGGGTTGGATACATGTATGCAGAAGACTCTTTTCCCTCGAATTACGGACTGACGGCAACATTTGAGTTTTTTATTTACAAGACAGGTGCAAATTCTTTTAATCAGGCAGACGGTATCTGTTTCTTCCTGTTTGATGCAAGCGTTGCAACGTTTCGTCCCGGTGCCTTTGGAGGATCGCTCGGTTATGCACAGAAAAACTCCATACCGGGATTGTCGAAAGGTTATATCGGAATCGGAATTGATGAATTTGGAAACTTTTCAAGTGCGGATGACGGGAAAAAGAACGGCGGGCCGGGCCAGTATCGCGGCTCCGTTACTGTTCGGGGTCCTGGAAACGGCGCAGGTCCTTCCGACTATGTTTATCAGAACCACGTTGTTACGAAGGACGCGCCATATAACATCAATTTTCAAGGGTTTACTCAACGTTATCCGGATCCCACTTCTGTAAATTACCGACGGGTTAAATTTATCATGACTCCCGGGTCAAGCCTTGGTGCCAATATCGGTTATAAAGTAACAGTTATAATGTACAAAGGTGGGCCCTCAGGTGTTACGGAAGTAGAGCTGATAAAGGATATGAACTATCCTTATCCTGCTCCCGCGCAATTGCAGTATGGCCTGGCTGCTTCGACCGGCTCAAACGTCGATTTCCATGAAATCAGGAACATGGATATTCGAGCCACAAACATCAGTGCACTTGTTGCACCGACAGTAACTGCGGATAACATAACTACCTGCAGCGGACAACCCGCCATATTCGACATCACAACAAACGATGCATCACAAAATGCAGGTGGCAGCATCAACAGGGAATCAATCGACCTTGACCCGGTTACCGCAGGGATACAAACATCTTTTACAGACGCAGGTAAGGGTACATATTCCATTGATGCAAACAGGAACATCATGTTTATGCCGGCGAATGGATTTTCCGGAACATCTACGATCTATTATACAGTGAAAGACTCTTACGGGTTAACCTCGCCAAACGGTACAATAAATGTTTCACTGAGTGCGACGCAGGCGCCGGGACTTACTGTTACAAATCCTGCAGCAGTTTGCGCACCTTCGATTATAGACATTACGAACTCCGCTTACAGAACCGGAACAACGCAAAACGCTACATTCGATTATTTTGCCACTCTGAATAATGCTTATAATAACATAGGCAGCCTGGGAAATGCAGCAAAAACGATCAACAGCAGTGGTGTTTATTACATCAAGACTTCCGCAAACGGATGTTCAACAGTAAAGCCAATTTCTGTCACAATTAACCAGGCACCCTCTGCCGCAGCTGCAGGAGCTGACCAGATCGTTTGCTCAGCGGCTGGAATAACAGGGTCAGCGATCACGGCAGGCAATACACCCGATATTGGAACAGGCACCTGGTCACAGGTTAGTGGACCAGCAGCTACCATTCTTAATCCGAATTCCGGTACAACAGCCATCAACGGACTTGCCAGAGGTGTTTCCGTTTTCAGGTGGACCGTCGCCAACAGCGGGTGCAGTTCGAGCAGTGATGATGTACAAATCACAAACAACGTTTTACCTACTTCAAATGCAGGTCCGAATCAGAACCTTGCAAACGCAACTACGGCAACACTGGCTGCAACTGCGCCTTCTGTCGGAACAGGTGTGTGGACAAAAATCGGCGGCCCTGCGGCGACTATTACCACGCCATCCAGCCCTACAACAACGGTGACCGGCCTTGCAGTCGGCAATACTTACACGTTCAGCTGGAACGTAACGGGCAACGGATGTTCCGTCGTCAGCAGTACAGTCGCGATAACCAGCACTTCCGTGCTTGCAGCAGACGCTGGTCCCGACCAGAGCCTCAATTCAGTTCAGAACATATCATTGACAGGAAACGCTCCGACTACAGGCCAGACAGGACTCTGGACAGTCGTAAGCTCACCGGCAGGATCGAATCCCGTCTTCACAAATGCAACCAACAGATTAACCACTGTAAACGGTGTCAATCGCGTAGGGGAATATACCTTCAAATGGACGATCAGCAATGGTCAGGCATCAACGGAAGACCTGGTCACAATTACGGTACTCAGTATTCTGCCAATTGACCTTCTCTCTTTCAGCGTGAAAATGCAGGATGGCTTTGCACAACTTACCTGGAAAACGCCACTAACGAACACCAATAAGCGCTTCACCGTTCAGCGCAGCGCAGATGGCACCAATTTCTTCAATCTCTCTGAAGTAAATGATTATAAAAATATCGCAGGTTCCAGTGAATATACTTACGCAGATAAATTAAATGGTTCGGAAGGGAACAGGCTCTACTATCGCCTCAGGCAGGTAAACCAGGCTGGCATTGTTGATTATTCTGATGTGCTGGTGCTGAAGCTTGAAGGATTATTAAGCGCCCAGTTCTGGCCGAATCCATTCTCCTCAAGAGTAAGCATGAAACTCAACTTCATGAAACCTGGCACAGCGCAAATAAGGTTGATGGACAGCAACGGAAAGCTTGTTCGCGACTACCAGGAAAAGGTAATTGCAGGAAATAATTTTATCAACGTCGACGGACTGAATTCACTTGCCCCGGGTGTGTACCAGGTGCTGATCAGCAAAGATGGAATTGTTACAACAAATAAAGTAGTGAAGCAATAACACGTCATTGCAGTCTACTGTAATAAAAAATGGCCGCAATTTCTTGCGGCCATTTTTGGTTTTTCAAAGCATCCCCGTCAGCGGGTATACTCTCGATTGCATTGATGTATGTCTGACGATGGGAACATGCGTTTGTTATTATGGATTTCCGGCACCACCTGATGCACCATAGATCTGTCCGGTTGCATAACTCGCGTCGCTTGCTGCAAGCTGTACATAAATGGAAGCCAGCTCCACCGGTTGACCCGGTCTCTGAAGCGGCGTATTGCCACCGAACGTCTGCAGCTTTTCCGGAGTTGCTCCACCGCTTACCTGAAGTGGAGTCCAGATCGGACCAGGGGCCACACCATTAACCCGGATTCCTTTCGGAGCAAATTGTTTCGCCAGTGATTTCACGAAACTCATATTGGCAGCTTTGGTTTGTGCATAGTCAAACAACTCAGCAGAGGGATCATAAGCCTGTTCAGATGTCGTTGCGATCACTGCCGACCCCGGTTTCAGGTGTGGAAAAGCCGCTTTGGTGATCCAGAAAGGGGCATAAATATTTGTCTTCATCGTTGCATCAAAATCCTCAGAGGTCAGGTCCAGAATTGATGGTCTTGTCTGCTGACGGGCAGCATTGCTGACAAGAATATCCAGACCGCCCAGTTGGCGAACGGCTTCATCGACCAGTTTTCTGCAGAAAGCTTCTTCGCGCAGGTCGCCGGGTATGGCTATTCCCTTCCTGCCTGCAGCCTTTATCAGCGCAATTACTTCTTTTGCATCTTCCTCTTCTGAAGGGAGATAGTTTATGGCAACGTCTGCTCCTTCACGGGCATAGGCAATTGCAGCTGCCCTTCCCATACCTGAATCGCCTCCGGTAATCAGTGCCTTACGACCAGCAAGTCTGCCGGAACCCTTGTAGCTTGTTTCCCCGTGATCTGGTCTTGGATCCATTTTAGAAGCAAGTCCGGGCCAGGGTTGTTTTTGAACTTTAAAGGGTGGTTTTGGATACTTGGTCAGGGGATCTTCCAGTCCGACAGGAGGGAAGTTTCCTGCTGCGGGTGATAACGGAGCACCCAGTACAGGCGCCGCAACCACAGTGGCAAGTCCGGCACCAATGCCGCCAAGCACCTGGCGACGACTCATTTTTTCATTCTCGTTCATGGTAAAGTTATTTACAGTCCTTTTTAGATATCTCTTATGCTGTAAGCAGTATAATAAGCCATGCCATCGCAACCGAAATATTAATTACGCAGTTCAGCTGTGGATTCACGTTCGCGTGCAGCAAGAATTTACTCAGCGAACCGGGGATGGGGAAATTCATCTCATCAACGAAAAGCAGGCAGAGCGGGCATTCAGCTTAAATTTTCTGCAAAGAATCAGGAGCTGTTTATATTTATTTGACGAAACGCTTGTTATGCATAAACATTTCATGTACCTGTCTTCCTGCCTGCTGCTGTTGCTCAGCCTGAAAGGTCTTACGCAGGATACTACCCTTCAGTCGGCAGCGCCCTTCCGGTTCGGTGCGGCAATAAACACGACACTCCTGCGAAACAATGCAACGTATCGTTCGCTGGTGACGAAAGAATACAACAGCGTCACACCGGAGAACGTAATGAAATGGGGAACGATTCACCCCTCTGCAAATGGATACAATTTCGAGAACGGGGACACACTTGTGAACTTTGCTGCGCAGACCGGCAAACGTGTGCACGGACATACACTGGTCTGGCACCAGTCCTTGCCCAACTGGGTCACGAATTTCGCCGGTGATTCTGCTGCCTGGGAGAATGTGCTGAAAACGCATATCCAGGCCGTGGTAACGCATTATAAAGGAAAACTCGCTTCCTGGGACGTTGTAAACGAAGCGTTCAATGATGATGGTACGCTTCGCAACTCTGTGTGGTTGCAGCACCTGGGAACCAATTACATCGCCCGTTGCTTTCAATATGCCCGTCAGGCTGACCCTGATGTGTTGCTCTTTTACAATGAATACGGACATGAATACAGCACAGCCAAACTGAATGCCGTAGCGGCGCTGATGGCCTCGTTTAAAGCAAACGGTATCCCTGTCGACGGGGTAGGGCTGCAGATGCACATGAACAAAAACACGAACATTAATTCGCTTTCAAATGCGATAAATGTGATGGCTGCAACCGGACTGAAAGTGCACATTTCAGAACTTGATATTGCCATGAACCCGGAGAATAATCAATCACTTGCCTATACGCCCGCGATTGCACAGGCACAGGCCGATAAATACAGGTCGGTCATGTTTGCCTATCTCGCCGTACCGGTAGCGCAACGATATGGCATCACCACCTGGAACGTCTCAGACGCCGATACTTGGATCACCGGCACCTACTCCCGGCCCGACTGGCCATTGCCTTTCGATAACACTTACCAGAAAAAGCAGGCCTACTATTCCATCATCCGGTCCTTTTCAGCAAGCTGGAAATACGATGCGGCAACTACCACAAGTATAGCAGGCACCTACGCTGATCTTGCAACATCGGGCAGCGCGATCACAACAAATTATGCTGGCAGCGCAATGACCTTTGACGACGATAATTCATCTGTTCAGAACATCGGTTTTATGTTTCGGTATAACGGTACCGTGTACACGCAGTTTGTATTGAATACAAACGGGTTTATTAAACTGGGCGCCACTGCACCGGCTTCCGCCTCAATCTTTTTTCCAACCTTCAACGGAAATACAAATGGAATAATCACATCGACTGAAACAGATCTGCTCTATCCGTACAACCATGATCTGATGGGTACAGGCAGCACCGAATACCGCGTGCTTACCAGCGGACAACCCGGCGCAAGGGTATGCACCATACAATTTAAAAACGTGGCCGACAAGCTTGCCCCTATGCAGTATGCCAGCATGAACTTCCAGGTGAAACTTTATGAAACTTCCGGTAGAATTGATTTTGTTTACGGTCCCTGGACAGCCAGCGCAAATGCAGCTACGCTGATTACCGGGGCCGTGGGCATAAAAGGAACATCTTCTGTCAATTCAGTAAACCTTGCGAAGGGTTCCGGCGTTAGCTGGTCGGCCGCCCTGAGTGCTGCTACAACCTTCGGATCAATCAATGGGGACTATTCAAGCGCTGGCCCGCAATTCAACACGAGGAAAGACGCGCTGCCTGATGCGGGAAGAACCTTTCGGTTCATACCATTGGCTGAAGCGGCATTGCCGGTAACACTTACAGCCTTTTCCGCAAGAAGCAACATGTCGGATGTAAACCTGAACTGGACGACAGTGGAGGAGAATAACTTTAAGAATTTCGAAATACAAAGATCCTCAGATGGAAACTCCTTTGCTGCCATTGGCCAGCTTGCTGCAAAAGGTGGTCGCAACAACGCCTATTTATTCATGGATAGAAATCCGGATGCAGCCCACAGAAAATTATATTACCGACTCAAAATGATTGATCTGGACGGAAGCGCTCAGTTCTCGAAAATAATTTCGGTGGTTCCTGGTGTTTCTTCAAACAGCTTTTCTGTAACTGCTGTAAATCCGATTACAGAAGCACTTGATCTGCGCGTAAATTCCCGGACAGGCGGAAAAATGTTGCTGGTAATTTTGAATGGTTCCGGAACGAATGTGAAACAGCTGGAAGTGCAGCTAGCTGCCGGTCAGTCTGTGCTGGCGATCAGCGGTTTTTCTGCGCTTCGCGCGGGTGCTTATTTCTTACAGTGCCGCATGGGTACTGAGACCAGAACTTTGCAAGTTCTGAAACAGTAAGCGCAGGTTTCTACTGCCGTTTTTTCGGAGCTATCCCGGATCTGCTAATGCTTTGAGCGAGGAACTCAAAGCAGGGTACGTCTACAGTTTCCTGATCCAGTTTGCGATGGCCATTGCAGCAGCCAGGAAAATAGATGCACCGATTACTGCGCGTTTGCCGGCTTCATTGGTTTGGGTGGATGGACCTGATTGCTGTTTCATAATTTGAATCTGTATTTTCACCGTTCTGAAATGCATATGAAGAAACTACTCACTTTCCTTGTCGCCGGCGCCTTCCTGATGCCCGCGTTCGCACAAACGAATATCGCCATTATCCCTGAACCGGTAAGCATTGTGAAGGGCAGTGGCACGTATCCGATTTCTTCAGGCGTTACCATGACGGTTCCTTCCGACAAAAATTCGACCTGGGTGGCAGCCTACCTCGCTAAAAAGATCAAGGCCGCCTCTGCCGCCGGAAATACGAAAGAGGGTACGATCAATTTTGTGCTTGATAAGTCCTTCGCAGCAAAACTTGGAAAAGAAGGCTACAGGTTGTCCGTTAAGTCGACAGGAATCACCGTGAGCGCAGCCGAGTCTGCCGGGCTTTTCTATGGCGTTCAGACACTGCTTCAATTGTTTCCGAAGGAAATTGAAAGCCTCAAACCGACCGCGACATCCAGGTGGGAAATTCCGCTGGTGGAAATAGAAGACTATCCACGCTTTGAATGGCGCGGACTGATGTTCGATGTTGCCCGGCACTTCTTTACAAAGGAAGATGTAAAGCGTTACATCGACGACATGGTGCGGTATAAATACAATATTCTTCACCTGCACCTTACTGACGATGAGGGCTGGAGGATCCAGATCAAAAGCCTGCCGAGACTAACTGAAGTAGGCGCCTGGAACGTTAAAAAACAGGGATATTTCGGAACCTTCGCTGCGCCGCTCGCGAGTGAGCCGCGTAATTACGGAGGATTCTATACGCATGAAGACATCAGAGAACTGGTGCAGTATGCAGCCGAACGTTTTGTAAATATTCTGCCTGAAATCGATGTACCGGGGCATAGTCTGGCTGCGATTGCTGCCTATCCTGATCTCTCCTGTACGCCCGGCGCGAATAAATATGTCGTTCGCTCCGGCGAGCCGATCATGGACTGGTCAAAGGGTGCTCCGCCGATCGCTCTTGTTGACAATACGCTTTGTCCGGCCAACGAAAAAGTGTATGCGTTCCTGGATAAAGTGATGACTGAAGTAGCACAATTATTTCCCTTCGAATACATCCATGTTGGCGGAGACGAGGCGCCGCATAATTACTGGAAACAGAGTGCGCAGGTAAAAGCGTTAATGCAGAAAGAAGGACTGAAAACGATTGAACAGGTACAGGGTTACTTTGAGAAACGACTTGAAAAGATCGTGCTTTCAAAAGGGAAGAAATTTATGGGCTGGGATGAAATTATGGAGGGAGGGCTTGCTCCCAGCGCTGCTGTCATGAGCTGGCGCGGAATGAAGGGCGGGGCAGAGGCTGCGAAGATGGGACATGAGGTTGTAATGAGTCCGACAACTTTTGCTTACATCGACTACATGCAGGCAGATCCGGTGATTGAAAGTCGCATTTATGCTTCCCTGCGGTTGAATAAGTCGTACCAGTTTGAACCGCTTCCGGAAGGCGTTGACAAAAAGTACATTAAGGGCGGACAGGCAAATCTCTGGACAGAACAGGTTTACAACATGCGGCAGGCACAGTACATGACGTGGCCGCGCGGCATGGCAATCGCAGAATCGGTCTGGTCGCAAAAAGAGAAAAAAGATTTCAACCGGTTTTTTTCCAAAGTTGAGCAGCACTTCGAAAGACTCGACCTGGCGGAAACAAAATATGCACCCAGTGCATACGACCCTATTATTGAAGTAAGTAAAGCGAAAGACAGTTCGATCCATGTCGCCCTTTCTACAGAAGTACAGGGGCTGGATATTTATTACAGTTTTGATAATTCCTATCCCGATAGATTTTATCCTAAATACAGCGCTCCGCTTACCGTTCCGAAAGAAGCGGCACAATTAAAAATAATTACTTACAAAGGCGAAAAACAGGTAGGACGATACAACGTGTTGTCAATGGACGAAATGAAAAAACGCGCAGGAATTAAGAAGTAATTATCTAACTGCCATGTGGAATTTCTGAAAAACCTGTTGAAAATAGTCTTCTAAACAGCTACCAGACAATCGCTGCGATTCTTCATTGCGTAAAAAATTTCTAAAGAATTTTTTGTAGTCTGAATTATGTTTCTATATTTGTCTACCAAATTAGTAGACTAAAAACTATGTCACAACTGATCAACATTCAACCGGTATTTTTTGTTCTGGCTTCCGCTCAGGGATCTGGTTGTTGTTGCTGATACTGTTATTCCCGTCGTTGCACTTGCTCCTCTTTCATTAATTAGTTAATCGCCTGTTCAATATCACTGTCATGCATAGCCGAAGGCTTGCATCAGGGATAGTTTTACCGGGTACAAATGCCATCCTCATGAGTAGTTACAAACACGAAGCTTTCGCATTCGCCAACCGTCTTACCGACGAACAGATCAGATTTTTTAATAAACATGGATTTCTTCACCTGAAGAATTTTATTCCCCGCGAAACGGTCAACCACTTCATTGGTGAAATCGACCAGATCCACGAAGAATTGATCAGCAATAATGTCAAAAAGATAAACGGTATTCCGCTCAAATACGGTTATGCCTCAAACAATCGCCAGATCATTCAGCGGCTGGCATTCGCTTCCCATTACAGCAAAACGTTGAGCAGCTTTCTGAAAGACGAAAGACTTAATGCCCTGCTACCCCTGCTTGGTAATTATGAAGGCAGAATAGGGGAAGACGAAAAGGACGGACTGGTTGTTAATCACTACGAAAACACATCGCAGAGTACCTTTAAACAACTCGGCTGGCACACCGACAGTCCGAGAGATCTTTTCCTCGGAAGCCGCATCCTGCCGATGCTGAACGTTGGTTTGCATCTTGATGATTGCCCCGTCTCCAATGGCGGACTGCGCTTCCTGCCGGGAACGCACAAACAAAATTTGTTCGGTCTTTTCTTCCGCAAAAAGTACTTCGTTGACAACAATCCCGACAAGCATGAAGTGGGGGTTGATATCGAAGCCGGAGACCTTACCATTCACAATGGAAGTCTATGGCACCGGGTTGAACAATCGCCGCATTCAGGAGAAAAAAGCCGCCGAAGGGTAATGTACATCCCGTTGATTACAGGTGCTTATAAACCCAAACATGCCAGCAGTAAAACTCCGTTCTATCATAAGCTTGCGCAGATCAAACTGCCATCATTGAAGTGGAGATCAGCATCGCTGCCTGACTATTCATACACGCAAACTGTCAAATCATAAATTATGCAGAAACTCGCACTTGTTACCGGTGCTGCAAAAGGAATTGGCCGGTCCATAGCTTCAGAACTTGCGAAAAGAGGGTATGGACTTCTGTTGGTTGACATTGATGCAACCGGATTATACCGCACAGCAGCTACGATTCGCCTCGGTTACCAGGTCTTTGTTGACTGCCTGGAAATAGATCTTGCCACGGAAGGGGCGGGAGAGAGGATCCGATCCTGGAGCAAATATCATCACGATCAACTCACTGTTGTTGTGAATAATGCAGGATACGGACTGAATGCAGCTTTTACAGATGTGCCGTTTCATGAGCATGTCGCAAACATCAACGTGAACGTACGTGCGGTGCTTGAGATCAATCATCTCTTTATTCCGGTGCTGAAGGAAAAGGCCAGCGCCTATTTATTAAATGTGGTCAGCACGACAGCCTATCAGCCGGTGCCCTACCTGAATGTTTATGCGTCAACAAAGGCATTCATGTTATCGTTTACGCGAAGTCTGCGGTACGAGTTGAGAAATACGAATGTGACTGTGACGGCTCTGAGTCCGGGCAGCACCGACACTGACTTTGTCAATCGTGCAGGGATGGGGGAATCGGTAAGAGAGACAGCTGACCGGTTTAACATGACACCAGATCGGGTGGCAGAAATCGCTATTAACGGACTATTCAAAGGAAAGGCTGAAATCATACCCGGCTTCATCAATAAGCTGAACGCCTGGTTCCCAAAATTCTTCCCGAAGTCCTTTGTGGAGAAAATAGCGGGTTCTATTTATCAACCGCGTATTGCACCGCATGCGCAAAAAGTATGGCCTGCAGCAGGATAAAATCAGTTTTTGGAAGAAGGGAAAAAGGCTGGCTGTACTTCGTACGTTGCCAGCCTTTTTAATTATTTATTCAGAAGCGAAATAATCTTTTTTTCTTCAGAATTAAAGCGCCTGCATCAGCTGTTCAGCCATCTGCTGCTTTTATTTCTTCAGCAGAGATGCCACTTCCGATTCAAATTCTTTCCTGAAATCATCGTAATATTTACCGGTTGCAGGACCGCTGAAACCCGTATGAATTTTTGACACCTTTCCATCTTTACCAACGAAGATCGTAGTAGGAAAAGAAAGGAATGTATTGAGCATCGGCAGTGATTCCGCCACCTTTTCTTTATCGGCTACGCCTGCAATGAGCTGCTCATATTTTACTTTGAAACGATCACGGTATTTTTTGATTGCCGGTGCTGCATAGGCAGGGTCAGCATTGCGTTCGTACTGTAAAGAAATTACTTCAACACCTCTTGATTTATTTTTGTCATACCAGGGAGCAAGAAAGGCGGTTTCATCCATACAGTTCGGGCACCATGTTCCACCAATGGTAACAATCACAACCTTGTTCCTGTATTTTTCATCTTTCAGGGAAACCGGTTTGCCATTCACATCGGGAAAGGTAAAGTCGAGAGCAACAGCGTCGTCTTTCAATGCAGTTAATTTATAGGCATCAGGCAGACTGGCATCTGCATCAGGAGCGGCAGAAAATTTCTGCACCGAACGTGCCCCCACAACTTCTCCACTGATCTTTTTATCTGCATCAAAACTACCCCGGTAATAGGTTGGCGACGAGCCAATAAATGCTGATAACCGGAATTGATTTCCTTCCACAATCCCTTCCAGGTACCTGGCATCTCCGGTCACCCGCATAAATGTTGCTTTCAGTTTATTTCCATCCTGTTTAAAGAGGCCCACAGCTTTTTCTTCGCGTTCGCCCTGCCCGAACCTGACATCGTAAGTGCCGGAGAGATTCGTTGCAGGTGCGCTCCCAGCCTCGGCAAATCTGTCCGTACGGTTTATTTCAGCAGAAACCGGCGTCGGCGTGCCGCTGCCATTCTGTTTCCTCAACAGGCCTTTCAGTCCGTTCTCGCCATATTTAAGTGCCAGTTCATTTTCAAACTGATCAAAAGAAACGTAGAGAGAGTCATTTTTGAAACTCAGGTTACCGCCTTCGAATTTCTCTTCCCCGTTCAGGAAGTAAAGTTTGTTCGCTCCCCCTTCTTTCTTGCCGATCAGAAAATTGAAGGGGACCTCGTCTCCGGATGGCAGGGTAAAAACGCCTCTCCATTTCGTATCCTTGTTAAAAACCGGGTATGTATTGGATGAATTGCCCTGAGCCATCGCACCTCCAAAGGTGAAGACCGACAATACGATCAGCAGCAGACTACTTCTTTTCATGCAGTTTATTTAGGGTGCGAAAATAAACTAAAAAAGATTACCCTACTGAATTGGTGGGTTTATAGGCCGTTTCTTCTTTTCCAGGTTGGCAAAAAATACGGCCTGAGGACAAAAAGAACAGGCATGAAAAAAGCCCGATCAGAACTAATGCGGGCTTTTTTCACAGACAAAATATTGTTTAGTATCGCAGCACTGCTGCTACCTGTGCCTCCACAGGCATTTTTTCTTTGTCAAGCAGGTAAACCTCTCCACCGTTCGCCAGCGTTTTGACAACAATGTTATCTACAAGGTCCTCACCATCGTGATCAGGACCGTCGTGAACAACAAGTTCGTTGCTCATTTCATCAAAGATTCCCCAGATGTGTTCACCTTTTGCTACAAAAAGATGCGAGATCTGGGAGTAGTAAGCTGCAGGAATTACCGTGTGCGGCATCGAGGAGGTTTTCGGCGTAGCGATGTTGTTCATGAAAAGGTTGACAGCCTTCGACACGCTTTGCTCGAAATAAGGCTTCATCAGTGCCATCGCATCTTTGTACAGAACGCCATTCTCCTGGTGTTCCCGGCTGCCGGTAAGCGCTTCCGGCCAGACGTTGTGGTAGTCGCAGGCTGACCGGTAAATCGGAATTTCGTATTCTACCCCGGCCAGTACCAGCGGCACATTTTCCTTGTTAAAGATTTCTTTGAACAGGATGTCGTCAACTGCTTCAAAGTATACGAGCAGGTTGTCTTTGCCATCCGGGTTACCGCCACCGGTACCATGGTAAGATCCTTCCTGGGAAGCTACCGGAGCTCTTGAACCTGAACTTCCAGAACGGAAAGTGGTGGCGTCAAGATCAGAAAGGCGTTTAACCTGGTCAATTCCTTGCGGAAGATCGACGTTCACGATGTTTATTCCGTAAGAATCAACACGGAACAGCTTGACCGTCTTCTTGCTGATCACCAGCAGGTAGAAATATTCATTTCGCATGATCAGGTCGACCAGCGGCGTAACATAAAAAGTTGGTTCAATCACCAGGCATTGTTCGCAGGAAGGCTGCGTCATCCGGATAAATTTGAAGTAGTCTTTTGCAATGAACACGGCAAGTCCGGCAGACTGTGCCTTCCAGAATTCTTCCTGACGGATCAGGTCGTAACCCGGTTTCAACAATGTTTTTACCACATCTTCCCCGATGCCTCTGGCCTTCATCTTTTTTTCGGCTTCCTGGAGATGGTTTTTGAAATTTATTGCGTCTACCTGGTCATTTACTTCCTGTCCGGCTGAGTGCGTTCCGAGATAGATCGTTACGCAGCAATCCGATTTGAAATCAGCCAGGTCCTTGAATAATTCCCGCGAGATCGTACCAGGCAACTCTTCTATTTCAGCAGTGGTGCGCTCTTCGGTAAATTTTTGTTCCAGCGTCTTGTTGCTTTCGTCGACACTTTCTTTCGACTTGCCGATCTCCGCTGTTTTCGAGGTGTTGCGATTCGGGTGTCTTACCGGAACACCGGGATCCAGTTCGTCTTCGCCGATTGTGTACTTATCCGTAATGTCAAGATATTCTTCCAGTTTCTCGGGTTCAGTGGCCTGAATTCCGAGTCCTTCTACTTTGTTGGCACCTGAGGGTTTTCCTTTCCCCGGATGAAATACGCCATTGTCATCCTTTCCCATTGTTTGTTTTGCCATAATCTTCGTTTTTTCAGATGTTGAAACTCACGTTGCAGGATTACCTAATACAATTTTATACCTGCTGATCGGGCGGCAGTAAAACGGAAGCACTGTACAAAAACTTCCGTCATTTGACTAAGATTTTCCACTCTTTTGCAGGCTGAATTATTTCTTTTCGCAGAGTTTTCTGAGGGTATGGGCATTTTCAAAAGCATCCCCGACGGTGTTGTTGAAGTACGCGTAAACGTCCTTTCCTGCGGCGCGCCAGCTGGCAATTCGTGCAGCGTAAGCTTCCAGCGCCTGATCGCTGTACGTTCCCCGGTAATCACCCTTTTCGCCATGAAAGCGCAGGTAAACAAAAGGGGCGTTTTTGTTCGGTTCCGCAATGATCGACTTTGGAATATCGTGTACCACGAGTGAGGCATCAAACTCGTCGAGCAGTTCCTGTGTTTCCCTGGTGTACCACGATGCATCACGAAATTCCACTGCCGGTTTCCAGTGCTCAAAGTATTCGTGTTCTGCGATTGTCTCCAGCATCGACTCTACCTGCTCGAAATAGTCCAGGGTTATCTTCCCTGGAAACTGAATTAACAGGCAACCCGCTTTACCGCCCATGCTCAATGAAGCATCCATCAGTTTGCTGATCTCATCCGGGTTGAATTTCAAGCCTTTTGCATGTGTGGCTTCTCGCGTGAGCTTAATACTGAACCGGAAATCTTCCGGTACTTCTGCTGCCCATTTTTCAAATGTGATTGCCCTTGGAGTTTTATAAAAGGTAGTATTCAGTTCCACTGAATTAAAAAGCCGCGCATAATAAAACAGTCTGGATGTCTGCTGGTATGCTTCAGGAAAGCCGGATTTGGGACCGGGTATTACAATATTGCTGGTTCCAGCAAACAATTCGCCTTTCGATTTTTTCATAGCAAAAGTTCCACGACCGGTAGGTGCCGCAACTAAGTATTTATGTAGATTGCCAACCTACCAATTACGTAACACCCAATTTTTAAGCCATGAAATTTGTTTATCTCGCAGGCTGTGCCTTACTACTGACACAATCGGTATCGGCCCAGATTGATGCAGCCTTGTTTCGATATCCGGATGTGTCGAAAACACAGATCGTCTTTACCTATGCCAACGATCTCTGGCTCGTTCCAAAGGAAGGCGGACTGGCCACGAAACTCAGTTCGCCACCTGGGGTGGAGAGTTTCCCGAAGTTTTCTCCTGATGGAAATACCATTGCTTTCTCCGGAAATTACGATGGTAACAGTGATGTGTATACGCTGCCGGTTGCGGGCGGAATTCCTTCCCGCTTAACTCAGCATGGGTATCCAGATCGGGTGGTTGACTGGGCACCGGATGGTAGACGCATTCTCTTTGCCTCAGGCCGGGAAAGCGGTCGCGATCGCTTCAACCAGTTTTATACTGTTGCTCCGGGTGGCGGTCCGGCTGAAAAGCTGCCTCTCGCTTTCGCTGAATTCGGTTCCTATTCCCCGGATGGAAAAGAGCTTGCCGTAACTTTTATTTCGCAGGTATTCAGAAACTGGAAACGTTACCGTGGTGGCTGGAATGCCGACATCCATATTTTCAACTTTGCGAACAACAAGTCTGAACGGATAACGACTACCGATGCCTCGGACGAACTACCGATGTGGCACCAGCGCTCGATCTATTTCCTGAGTGACAGGGGTGATGAAATGCGCATGAATCTCTGGAAGTATGACCTGGATAAAAAGACCTATTCACAGCTGACAAATTTTAAAGATTACGATGCGCATTTTCCGTCTCTGGGGCCCGATGAAATCGTGTTTGAAGCAGGTGGAAAATTGTATTTGTTTCAACTGGCTGCCCAACAATTGAAAGAAGTAAAGATCAGCCTGATCAGTGATCGTGCTGCCATGAAGCCGACCATGCTTTCAGCTGAGCGTTACGTCCAGAGTGCCGCTTTGAGTGCAGATGGAAACCGCGCCCTGATCAGTGCAAGAGGAGAGATATTCTCTGTGCCTGCTGAGTTTGGCTACATCAAAAATATTTCGAAGACATCCGGCGCAGCCGAACGTTATGCTGCCTGGTCACCCGATGGAAATTCAATTGCCTACTGGAGTGATGCATCCGGTGAATATGAATTGTACATCAGGGATCCTTCCAGCGAAGCAGCAGCGAAAAAACTGACGAGCTACGGCCCTGGTTTCCGCTACAGTCTCAAGTGGTCGCCCGACAGTAAAAAGCTTGCCTTCATTGATAAGGCCATGAAGATCTTTATATACGATGTCGCTACAGGCAAGACAACAGAGGTGGACAAGGCCTTGCGACTTACCCACGGATCTCTGGAAGGATTTACCTGCAACTGGTCATCTGACAGCCGCTGGCTCACCTACAGCCGCGACCTTCCGAATCAGCATTCGGGCGTGTTCCTCTATGATTATTCGGGGAAGAAACTGCACCAGGTCACCAGCGGATTTTACGATTGTGGCGGACCGGTATTTGACGCCGACAACAAACACCTTTTCTTCCGCACCACACAAACCTTCAATCCGAACTACAGCGACATCGACAACACATTTATTTATGCCAATTCCACAAAAATTGCTTCGATCAGTCTGCTGAAGACAACGCCTTCTTTACTGGCTCCTAAAAATGACGAAGTGGGAGTGAAACGAAGCGAGGAAAAAGTAAAGGCCGACAGCGTTAAAAAAGTGTTGAAAGATGCAGGACTGATCACTGATAAAAAGCCGGCTGTGCCTGCCATCAACATTGATCTGGAAGACATGGAGAACAGGCTGGTACAGTTGTCTGCGCGTCCGGGTCGTTTTGGTGAAGTAGGTGCGGTGAAAGGGAAGATCATCTACCTCGTTTACCCCAACACAGGAGTGGAAAACGGAAAGTCCTCACTGAAATATTATGACATCGAAAAGCGCGAAGAAAAGACCATCCTTGACGATGTAGACAATTACACCATTTCCGAAGATGGCAAAAAGATCCTTGTTATGCGGGGCAGTGCGATGGCAATTATCAAGTCGGAAGAAAACCAGAAGTTTGAAAAGCCGCTTCGATTGTCGGAGATGCAGATGTCGGTTGATCCAATGCAGGAATGGAAGCAGGTATTTATGGACACCTGGAGGCTGGAGCGCGATTATTTCTATGACCCCAACATGCATGGCGTAAACTGGAACACGGTAAAGCAGCGTTATGAAAAAATGCTGGCTGGTGCAGCTACGCGGGAAGAGGTAAATGTAGTGCTGGGAGAAATGATCGGTGAACTGAATGCCTCCCATACCTACAAAAGTGGTGGGGATGAAGAGCAGTCCAGAAGATCAAATGTGGGTTACCTCGGCATCGACTGGAAAGCTGATGGTAAGTTTTATCGCATCAAATCAATCGTTCATCCGGCGGCCTGGGATGCAGAAGTTCGCTCACCCCTTGACGTTAGTGGTAGTGATATTAAGGAAGGAGATTTCATTCTTGCTGTAAACGGTGTTCCACTTACAACGGAAACAGAGCCGTTTGCTGTCTTCCAGGGACTTGCAAACAAGACGATAGAACTGACTTACGGAACCACGAATGCTCTGTCGGCAGCGAAAACCGCTATCGTCAAGGCGATGGATGACGAAGGCAGGCTGAGAAATCTGGCCTGGATCGAAATCAATCGCAAACGGGTAGAAGTGGCTACGAATGGTGCCGCGGGGTATATCTACGTCCCGAGTACTGGGGTTGATGGTCAAAATGAGTTGATTCGCCAGTTCAACGCACAGTGGGATAAGAAGGCCCTGGTGATTGACGAACGCTTTAATTCCGGCGGACAAATACCTGATCGTTTCATTGAAATGCTGAACAGGAATCCGCTTGCGTTCTGGGCGATCCGCGATGGCGAGAGCTGGCCCTGGCCGCCCTACGCCCATTTTGGTCCCAAGGTAATGCTGGCAAACGGATGGAGCGGTTCAGGTGGTGATGCCTTCCCGGATTATTTCAAGAAGGCGAAACTTGGCCCGGTGATCGGAACGAGAACCTGGGGAGGCCTCATCGGTATCAGCGGCGTACCGTCATTGATTGACAATGGCAGCATCACCGTGCCTACCTTCCGCATGTACAATCCCGACGGAACCTGGTTCAGAGAAGGCCACGGTGTTGAGCCGGATATAGAAGTGATGGAAGATCTGGGGTCGCTTTCAAAGGGTGTTGATACCCAACTGGAACGTGCGATTTCGGAAGTTCAGGGGCAACTCAGGTCAAAATCATTCAATCCTCCGGCTATGCCGAAATATGAAAAAAGAGCACCTTAGAAATAGATAATAAAAAAGCGAAAGAAACTTTAAAAACGGGTCGAAATCTTTTCGCAGGATTTCGACCCGTTTTGTGTTATAAAGAATTTTACAGCTAAAGTATTACATAGAATAATTTACTATACGTATCATCTTTTTGGCAAACTGACTGCATTCAGAATCTCTGTAGGGGATGTAAATCAATGATTTAACAGCATCTTAAATTTTTGTGAACAAATTTGGGATTTCTTTATACGAGGTGATTCTTATCTTTGTGTCATGAAAGGATTTCTTCGTTTAATATGTTTGATTCTTGCGCTGAACGTTATCGTTGCAGCCGACGGAGAGTCTGCGGGGATATTCGATCCTGCGCTCATTGAGCATCCTGTTCTGGCCCCCGGCGAAACCGGCTCAGCTTCATTGATTCCCGAATCTGACCCGCATCTCGGACCGCTGCACCAGTCATTTCTTGTGCAGAATGCTTCGTCGCCACAGGGGCATAGTACTTCGCCTTTTTCCGGCAGTTTCCGGTCATTGCCTGATCTCGAAAAACAGGCGCCACGGTTTACCAGCATTCCCTGGTATAGCAGGGATGCAATGCCTGTCTCCATCGGTATGAAACTTCTTTTTCCTGAGCATTATTTCTGGTAAAAAAATTCGTCAGCATTTTTCGGGTATTTAAACGCCTGATTTACGTATAGGCCTAAGACCTATATATTTCGCCTGAACGCAATTTTTCATCCATTAAAAACAATCAGAAATGAGAACACTTATCTACATACTTTTTTCCGGCCTGATGCTTACCTCAATTCAATCTATCGCTCAGGACCAGCCGCAGAAGCCCCGGTTTGGAAAGGGCTATTATAATATCGGTGACAACCAGAATAAAATGGCTCCCACGGTTACAATGACTCCCGACACGCTTGTTGCTAACGAGGTGAACAAGGGCTATTATGCAATCAAGGGTCACCAGGATAAGCTTAAGCAGAAATCTGCCTGGTACTGGAAGAAATCAACCGCTCCGCAGTTCACCAAGGGGTATTATACCATTGGTGACAATGCGAAGAAGCTTTATCAGCCGTTGTAGTTCACAGGTTGAAGTCGATTTAAAATGAAACAGGCTGACTCAGATTGAGTCAGCCTGTTTTCGTATGTGTCGGTTGTTGATGATTTCATTTTGATCACTTCAATTGAGACAGCATGTACTTGTACGGCTTCGTTTGTGATTATTTCAATTTGATCACTTCAGAGGCGGCCAGCAGGTAGGCACCTGCTCCGTACACTTCAAAGCTTTCTGCGCTGAAGTTTTTCTGCGGATCTGCGCCAATCGGCTGAACCCAACCCACGCGACCTTCCGGAGAAACGAGCGTATTTAACCCGGTCCAGGCTTTCTTAACTATCGGTAAATATTTCGCTTTTGGCAGGATGCCTTTGTTGATGCCCCAGGCTAGCGCATAGCAGTAAAAACCGGAACCACTTCCTTCTCCACCAGGGAAGGATTCGGGATCAAGAAGGCTTGCGCGCCAGAGTCCGTCTGCCTGTTGAAGAGAAGCGATCTTTTCAGCCATTTCCTTGTAAACGGTGAGGTAGAAATTACGGTTGGAATAGTTGGCAGGAAGTTCTTCCAGCACTTTGACCAGTCCGCCCATTACCCAGCCGTTTCCTCGTGACCAGAAAACCAGTTGATTGTTCTTTTCCCGTTTGCCTTCGCCTTTTTCATTGATAAGGTAACTGGCATCGCGAGCAAACAGGTCGGCTTCCTTGTTGTAAAGCAGATCATAAGTCTGTTTGAACAGGGAATCATTCATTTTAAAGTAGGATGGGTCCTTCAACGTTACTCCGAGCTTTATCAGGGTAGGAGGGGCCATGAACAGAGCGTCGCACCACCACCAGGTAATGCCGTGGCGTTTGACTTCATTGCCGGGAACTGTTCTTACTTTTTCAACCGTGTCGATGGTTGGCTGGATCATTTTACGATCCTTTTTTATCCGGTAGAGATCGATGTAGGTCTGACTGATGGCAATATCATCAGCATGATCATAACGTCTTCCGGGTTCCCATCTGGTGCGCTCGCCAAGTGCCATGAGCGAATCAAGGATCATCTTTGATCCGGTGGTTTTGTAGCCGGCAACAACGCCCGCATAGAAGGCTCCATTCGTCCAGTCGGTCGGGGCATGTTTGGGGTTGTTCAATTGCCACTCGGTTACCCGGATAATATTTTTTTTGATTTCTGCAGGCTTGAATATGGCCTGGTTGTTCTGGGAGAAAGCATTGCCCATTGAGGCAAGGCATAACAATGCAATAAGACTTCTTTTCTTCATACGCAGTAGGCGCCGTTGACGGCAGTTTTAATGGCGGTAATATTAATAAATACTTGTCAATCCTTCAATTTGATCCAGACCGGTGCATGATCGCTTGTCTTCTCCCAACCGCGAACGAATTTGTCGACCTCCGCCTCTTTCAGCAATTTTTCAGCAGGCGCATTAAGGAGAAAATGATCGATGCGCAGACCGGCATTTCTGCCGTATGCATTGCGGAAATAATCCCAAAAGGTATAGATCGTTTCTTCCGGATAAAGTTTACGAATGGCGTCGGTCCAGCCTTGTTTCAGCAGCTTTTTAAATGCATCACGAACTTCAACGCGGAAGAGCGCGTCATCAACCCAGCGCTCGGGTTTGTACACATCCTTTTCTGTCGGCATCACATTAAAGTCGCCGGTGATCACCACCGGAATTTTGGATTTGTACAATGGTGCCGCATATTTGATCAGGCGTTCGAACCAGGCAAGTTTGTATTCAAATTTAGGTCCCGGGTACGGATTGCCGTTCGGGAGATAAAGGCCGATAACATGAATCCCGTTGACCTTTGCTTCGATGAAGCGGCTGTGCAGATCTTCCGGGTCGCCGGGAAGCTCATGCGTAATTTCTTCCGGCTTGCCAACGCGCGAAAGAATAGCGACGCCGTTCCAGCTTTTCTGTCCGAACCAGATGGCATCATAACCAGCCTGCCTGATGGCTTCTTCCGGAAATTTTTCCTGGGGTGCCTTGAGTTCCTGCAGGCAAACAATGTCAGGTTTCGATTCTTCCAGCCAGCGCAGCAGAACAGGCAGGCGGCCGTTAACACCATTTACATTATAGGTTGCTATTTTCATACTGCGCAAATTGAATCCCGAAAATATCGGTTTCGCAAGGAAACGCAGGCATAATGGTCGGATAGTTTTAAAATGCTATGCTTAACTTTAAAAACGTCAAAATGAAACCATGAACACTACTGATAATTTCAACCAATCACGCAGAACCCTGATAAAAACGCTTGGTGTTTCAGGAGCTGCCCTGCTTTTTTCTCCCTACAGTCTGCTGTCAGCTACCACTGCTGCAAAGGATCGTCTCGGTATTGCACTGGTCGGTCTCGGTTACTACAGCACCGACCTCCTCGCACCCGCGCTGCAGCAGACCACAAAATGTTACCTCGCAGGCATCGTTACCGGCTCGCCTGAAAAAGCGGAAACCTGGAAAAAGAAGTACAATATTCCGGATAAGAACATCTACAATTATTCAAATTTCGACAGCATTGCCAACAATCCAGACATCGATGTGATTTATGTAGTACTGCCCCCTTCCATGCACAAGGAATATGTGATCAGGGCAGCAAATGCAGGCAAACACGTATGGTGCGAAAAACCGATGGCGATCACGCCGGAAGAATGCCAGGCCATGATCGATGCCTGCAATAAAAACAAGAAGAAGCTTGCCATCGGGTATCGCCTGCAGCACGAACCACATACCAAAGAATACCGCCGGATCGTGAAAGAAAAACTGCTGGGCAAAGTGCAGAAGGTAAATTGCGCAGCCGGTTACGTCGACAACCGTACGGATCATTGGAAACAGAAAAAAGAAATGGGTGGAGGTGTGATGTACGACATGGGTGTTTACGCCATACAGGGTGCCAGGCTGGGAACCGGCATGGAGCCGCTTTCCATAGTCTCTGCAAAGACCTCCACGACAAGGCCGCAGATCTACAAAAACGGTTTGGATGAAACCGCGGAAGCTGTACTGGAGTTTCCGGGCGGCGTAATGGCAAATATTAAGACAAGCTTCGGAGAGAACGTAAATTTCTCTGACATCACATGTGAAAAAGGTGTGATCAAAATGGCGCCTTATTCAGCATACTCCGGTTTGGATGGAACCAGTCCGCTCGGCAAAATAAGTTTCCCCTACAAAACGCCCGGACAACAGGCTTTCCAGATGGATGACGATGCCACTTCGATCATGCAGAACAAACCGATGCAGGTGCCGGGCGAAGAAGGACTTCGAGACATTCGCATCGTGCAGGCAATTTATCAGTCCGCGAAATCGGGTCAGCGCGTAAAAATCTGAATCATCGAATGAAGATTGCTCACAAATTTCTGCTGTTAATCAGCCTTTTTTCTTCTGCGCTGTACAGCCAGAAAATAGATCGGAAAGCTGTGGTCAGTCGCCACAACGTGCACCTCGCCGCCGCTGATTCATTCGCTTCGCTGACTGTTGGCAATGGTGCTTTCGCCTTTACGGTTGATGTTACCGGACTGCAGAGTTTTCCCGAATATTATGATGGTGGTGTTTCGCTTGGAACCCAGTCGGAATGGGGCTGGCACAGCCTTCCCAACACGGAAAACTTCCGCGAGGAAGAAGCGCTGAAAACCTACGATTTTGAAGGGAAGCAGGTGAGCTATGCCGTGCAGGGTAGCAGTCTAACGCCAAGGCAAAGGCAGGCTGCAGACTATTTCCGGGAGAATTTACACCGGCTGCAATTGGGCAATGTCGGGCTGCTGCTCGTAAAAAAAGATGGAACGAAGGCGCGCATTGAAGACATTAAAAAAGTTGACCAGACCCTTGATCTCTGGAAGGGAGAAATTACCAGCCGTTTTGTAGTTGAATCAGTGCCCGTTGAAGTGATCACCTGTGCATCACCGTTAGATGATGCGATTGCAGTTAAAATAAAGTCTTTCCTGGTGAGAGACGGGCGCCTGCGCTTAAGTGTTCGTTTTCCTTATCCTACCATGCTGTTTCTCGATGACGCGACAAATTACAAAAACGTCGGTAAGCATAAATCTGTAATTGAATCTACTGACAACCGGTCTGCCCGAATCAGGCATACACTCGACACGACTACCTACTTCGTAAACATTGGCTGGAAAGGCCTGGCGAAAATGACGAATGATTCTGCTCACTTCTTTCAGCTTCAACCAGGCGGATCCGATCTGCTGGAAACAGTCATTTCATTTTCCCCCAGAGCAGCAGCAGTTGCTGCTGACTTTAACGCTGTACAGCAGCGATCAGTGGCAGCCTGGCAGCAGTTCTGGACATCCGGCGCTGCCATTGACCTCGCAGGCAGTACCGATCCGCGCGCAAAAGAACTCGAGCGAAGAATAGTGCTGAGCCAGTACCTGTCGCGGGTGCAATGTGCAGGCAATAATCCCCCGCAGGAAACGGGCCTCACCTTCAACAGCTGGTTCGGGAAACCGCACATGGAAATGTACTGGTGGCATGCCGCACATTATGCGCTCTGGAACCGGGCAGACCTTATGGAGAAAAGCATTGGCTGGTACGCAAGAGCAGAGCAGGGAGCAAAAGAACTTGCGGCAAGACAGGGTTACAAGGGTGTACGCTGGCAGAAGATGACCGATAACGAGGGGAGGGAAAGTCCGTCTTCCGTTGGTGCCTTTCTGATCTGGCAGCAACCGCACCTGATCTATCTCGCCGAGCTTCTTTACAGAAACGAAAAGAACCCGGAAGTCTTAAAAAAATATGCCCCGCTGGTATTTGCCACGGCCGATTTCATGGCTTCCTATCCTCACTATGACAGTGTCGGGAAGAAATACAATCTCGGTCGCGGTTTAATACCTGCGCAGGAATGTTTCAAACCCGAAGAAACATTTAATCCTACTTATGAACTGGCCTACTGGAGCTGGGCGCTCTCGGTCGCACAGGAATGGAAAAAGCGGTTAGGTATGCCCGTGAATCGCGAATGGGAGCAGGTTGTAAAAAATCTCGCTCCGCTACCCATAAAAGATGGCGTTTACCTGGCAACGGAAAGCACCCCTGATTCCTATGCGGCCGACAGCAAATACACCATTGATCATCCTGCTGTGCTCGCGGCTTTGGCAGGCATTCCTGCCGTACACAACCTGCAAAAGCCCATCATGTTGAACACGTATAATCTCATCGAAAAGATCTGGCACTGGGATCATACCTGGGGCTGGGATTATCCGATGGTGGCGATGACGGCAACGCGGCTCGATCAGCCGGAAAAGGCGATAGATGCGCTGCTGATGAAGGTTCAGAAGAACACCTATCTGCCCAATGGGCATAACTACCAGGATGCCCGTCTGCGCATTTACCTGCCGGGAAACGGAGGTCTGCTGGCTGCGGTTGCACTGATGTGCGCCGGGTATGACGGCAATAAAACACCCAATCCCGGCTTTCCAAAAAATGGTAAGTGGAGGGTGAGGTGGGAGGGGTTCAAACCGATGCCCTGAATATTCAAACTTCAACATATCACTGAAAGGTCAAGGTGCAAAGACCTTATCTGCTTTCAATATCTTTAAGCTTCTAATTGATGATCGCCCCATGAGAAGAACGTCTGCCATTGTGAAACTATGCCTCTTCGTGCTTGTTTGCTTTTTTGTGCTCGAACCCGAATCCGGTGCCAGACCTGCTCCTGCAGTCAGCCAGGATCTTCAATTGATCAAAAAACGCATCGTTGCCGACCTCCTCGAACCAGCCGTTGATCAGAACGAAATAAGGAAACTTATTTCCACCATAAAACCCGACGGCAGCTGGCCAGGGATTAACTATGTCGATACTTCTAAAACCGGATTTCAGCACAGGATTCACCTCGAACATATGCTTGATCTCGCAAGAGCATATAAAAAACAGGGTTCTCCATTCTACGGAGATGCCGCGGCAAAAAAGACGGTGACGGCGGCGCTTGATTTCTGGCTTGCCCACAATTTCATTTGCGAAAACTGGTGGTGGAATGAGATGGGAACACCCAACTGGATGATCAATACATTGCTCGTGCTCGACACCGATCTTACCGAAAAGCAACGTACCGAAGGCAGCAGGATTGCGGCACGAGCCAGCCTTACCGGAGTTGGCGCCAGAGCCGGCGGTGACTTTGTACCCATTGCAGGCATGGTTTGCAAACAGGGACTGTTCAAAGGCAATGATTCTATTTTACAAAACGCCATCAAAGTAATGGTGGCGCAGATAGAAATCACTCCGGCGCGCGGCATCAACCCCGACATGGGATTCCATCACCGCGTTGACAATGTGACCTCCATTCATACGTACGGAACAAATTATGTCAACTCCTTTTCTTACTGGGCGGTAAAAACCGCAGGTACCCAGTATGCCCTTCCGACCGATAAATTAAAGTTGCTGATCGATTACTACATTGATGGAATCAGTCGCTGTATGCCCTATGCCATGTACACCGAACCCGGCGCGAAAAACCGGGACCTCAGCCGCAAAGGCGATCTTGAAGCTGTAGGAAACGAAATTCCGGAAAACCTCGTCAAATCGACGTCCTACCGCAAAGCGGAACTGGAATACATCATGAAGGTGCGCAACCATGAGATCAAACCAACACTGACCTGGGACAAATATTTCTGGCATTCCGGCTACATGGCACACCAGCGATTGAATTATTATGCTTCGGCAAGAATGTATTCTTCCCGGCAGAACAATGTAGAGGAAGGTTACAATGAAGAAGGATTACGCAACCATCATCTCGCCGATGGTTCCAATTTTATTTCGCGTACGGGTACGGAATATGTCGACATTTTTCCGGTCTGGGACTGGCAGAAAATTCCGGGTACTACTGTCGTGCAGCGCAATGAAATGCCCGCGCCAAAAGAGATTCCAAAAAAAGGGCTAACGGATTTTGTCGGCGCAGTGACGGATGGAAATTTCGGGGCTGCTGCCTTCGATTTCAAGAGTGTGCATGATCCGCTTACGGGCAGAAAAGCCTGGTTCTTTTTCGACCGGGAATATGTTTGTCTGGGTACCGCGATAAAGTCTACCGCCGAGTTTCCCGTAAACACAACGCTCAACCAATGCCTGCTGAATGGCAGCGTGCGGGTGAATCAAGGAGCAACGGCTAAAACGATTGCTACAGGCGAGCATCAATTAAGCCGGGTAAGCTGGGTACTGCATGACAGCGTGGGATACTACTTTCTTAAACCCGCTGCCGTTCATTTGAACAACACCGCAATCACGGGCAACTGGAGACTAATTACTCACCAGGCTTCGGCTACAACAGATCCTGTGACAAAAAATGTTTTTTCTTTATGGCTTGATCATGGCACCAGACCCGATTCTGCCTCCTACGCTTACGTTGTCATCCCTGCCGTAACGGAAGGAATTCTTTCCAGGTATGCGGCTAAACCAGAGGTTGAAATTCTGGCCAATACTGCTGATATCCAGGCGGTGAAAAATAACAGTCTCGGCATCAGCCAGGTAGTGTTTTACCAGCCTGGAACAATTGCTTTTGCACCGGGGATTATATTAACTGCAAAATCACCCTGCATTGCAATGATCGGTATGAAGGCCGGAAAGATATCGGAGATTGCAGTCGTCGATCCTACGCATAAACTAACTTCCCTTGAACTGGAGATCACCGCACCGGTTTCGAAGTCGGGTGACAACTTTAGCACAAGCTGGAGTGCTTCAAAAAAATCGACGACAATAAAAGTTGATCTGCCAAAAGAGGGAATGGCGGGCTCTTCGGTTGTATTAAAGATGTAAACTGCTTAACGCTGCCTCACTTCAAAGCGATGAAGGCCGTCCAAAAAGCTGTAAGTCACTGCCAGTCCGTTCTGGTCGGCGATGGTTTTTACAATGGCAAGCCCCAGTCCGTTCGACGATTCATCACCGGTTCGGGAAGAATGAAAACGCGTGAAAAGCCTCTCTGCAGGAATTGCCGGACTTTCTCCGGTATTGGCAATGGAAAAGCCGTTGCCACTGATTTTAATTTCCAGTTTTCCGCCGTTGATATTGTATTTAATGGCATTTCCCAGCAGGTTGCTCACCAGTGAATCTGCCAGGAAGGGATGAATGTTGTGCAGAAACGGACCCTTGTTTTCGATGGAAACGCTGATGTCTTTATCCTGAATAAGGTCGGTGAATAATTGCAGGTATTTGTTTATGATGTCACTAAATTCGAGGGCCGAGGCAGATTCGTATTGCCTGTTTTCAATTTTGGCAATCAGCAAGAGGCCTTTGTTTAATTTGCTCAGCCTTCCAAGCGATTCGGTGGCTTCATTGATAGACTGTGCCTGTTCATCCGACAATGATGCTGACTGCATCAGCAATTCCAGCCTCGATTGCACCACTGCCAGTGGCGTTTGCATTTCGTGCGCGGCGTTCTCCGTAAATTCTTTCATGATCTGGTATTCCCGGTTGATCTTCGAGGTCATGTCATTCAACGCGGTATTCAGCTCATTGAATTCTTTTGTTTCGGTTTCTTCAAAATAAACACTCTGCATTTTATTTAATTCCGCGCCGCGTATTTTTTTCAGCGAAGCACGGAAGGGTTGCCAGAGGCGCCTGCTGATCGCCCAGTTGAATATCAGGGTAGCGGCAAACAATCCCGCAAAAACAAAAAGCATCAGGTTGGTGATTTTTCTTATCAGCACATCGCGCTGTTCAAGCGATTGTTTGATCGTGAGCTGGTATGGTAGTCCGTAGATGGAGACGACCTGTGATAATTTCCGGTACAACACGCGCTGACCGTTGCGGGGATTTATCTCGTAATTATCTGTTATCACAGGTTGCCGATCTATGGGCGCATCTACCGGATAGATGGTAAAATCAGGTGTGGTCAGTGAAACCGCATTTCCGCGCTCCGCCTGGGTTTGCAGGTAGCCGATCCATTCTCTTTCGCTGATCGCCAGTTCCCGGTTGCTTCTTTCGTCAATCTCCCTGTTCAACTGTCGAAAAAGAAAAATCCCCGTGATCGCCAGCAGCGGTACAAGCGTTATCAGGAAATACAGATTCGTTTTGGTAAGCAGTCTCATGGGCTAGTTCTCCGTGAATTTATACCCCGTGCCGTAAACGGTTTTGATGTAGTCGCCGCTTCCGGCATCCAGCAGTTTTTTTCGCAGATTTTTAATGTGTGTATAAATAAAATCATAATTACTTACCTGCAGATATTCATCTCCCCAGACGTGTTCAGCAATGGCAGATTTTGTGAGCACCCATTTTTTATTGGCCAGAAAATATTCCAGCAACTGGTATTCTTTCTCTGTGAGGTCGAGCGACTTGTCATTTACGGTTACACTGCGCGCCTCGGGATCAACCTTTATTTCCTGGAAAACGATCACTTTATTTCCTTCAAAACTTCGTCTTCTGATTACCGCCTTAATTCTTGCATTTAATTCCGACAGGTGAAAAGGCTTGGTGATGTAATCATCCGAACCAAGTTCGAGCCCGTTAAGCTTGTCTTCCAGCGAATTTTTTGCAGAAATAATGATGATGCCCGACTTCGGATTTGTCGACTTTAATTGTTTTACGAGATCAAGTCCGCTGCCACCGGGAAGTCCGATGTCGACAACGATACAATCGTAGATGTATTCATCAATTTTCTCACTGCCCTTGTTGTAATCGGAAACTGCTTCACAGGTATAGCCCTGGTGTTCAAGGTACTGCCGGATGGATTCCCGCAGTCCGCTTTCATCTTCTATGATCAGAATCTTCATGCGTCAAATTTAAACAGAAGAACCCGCCTTGTGAGCGGGTTCCCTGCATTCAGTAAATATCGGTAATTATTTTGCCAGATCATTCAGCGCATACTGGTATTCAAGCTGAGGCTGGTTTGGATAGACTCCGCTTAAGACTGCAGAATTTCCGGCTTTGAGCAGCGCTTCTTTCAGTTCGTCGACTGAAGACACGAGCCTGTTGTTGACCTTGGTTACGATGAATCCTTCCTTGATCCTTGTCTGGTCAGAGATAATTCCTTCACCAAGTTCTTTCACGAGAACACCTGAGCGGATACCGAGCTGTGCAGCTGCAGTAGGGTCGATGTTTTCAAAGCTTGCACCCAGTTGTTCGATCACCTGAGCCTTTGCGGAAGCATATGTTCCGGTGGTACCTTTCAGGGTAACGGAAGCTGTTTTTGTTTCGCCGTTGTGCTGGAACGTGACGGTCACCTTATCGCCCGGATTCATGGATGAAATGCGTTCAACCATTTCATTACCGGAATTGATCACGGCACCATTGATCTTTGTGATGAAGTCTCCTTTCTGCACACCTGCTTCTTCAGCAGCACTTCCTTTCGACACTTCCATCACGAACACACCGTCGCCTTCCTTCACGTTATTCTTTTTGCGATCTTCTTCAGTCATCTGGTCGCTGCCATACATCACACCAAGATAAGCGCGTTTTGAGCTACCATATTTCATGATGTCGGTAACTACTTTCCTCACCAGGTTGGAAGGAATAGCATACGCATATCCTGCATAAGAACCTGTTGGAGAGGCGATCGCACTGTTGATACCAATCACGTCACCGTCTGTGTTTACGAGTGCACCACCACTGTTACCGGGGTTAACGGCAGCGTCGGTCTGGATGAATGATTCAATCGGTGTTTTGCTGTTGCGATTGTTGATACCGATGCTTCTTGACTTTGCACTCACGATACCAGAGGTAACGGTGGTTTCAAGATTCAGCGGATACCCGATGGCCAGAACCCATTGTCCCAGATGTACATCATTTGAGTTTGCAAAACTGAGGTAAGGAAGTTTGTCGCCTTCTATTTTCAGTACTGCGAGGTCGGTGCTTGGGTCGGTACCGACCACTTTGGCTTTGTAATCTTTTTTGTTGTTCAGCGTCACGATCACTTCGCTTGCCTGGTCAACGACGTGGTTGTTGGTGGCGATGTAACCGTCCGGGCTAACAAGCACGCCGGATCCGGATGCGCGTTGTTGCTGCTGTGGTGCGTTCTGCGGAAAATTGCCGCCGAAGCCGTCACCGAAAAACTCCTCAAAAGGATTTCTTTCAGCAGGAGCGGAAACGTTTCTTCCCTTGATGATGGTTTTGATGTGTACGACCGCAGGTGCCGCCTTGGTTGCCGCCTTTTCAAAGTCGACCATTGGTGTAAGTGAATTCTCAGCATACTTTGTGTTGCTGAACAGCGATGACTGAGGCAGACTTGAATTGACGGTAAAGTTCTGCTCGTATTTTTCATAACCCCATAAACTGCCGGCCACTGTTAAACCGCCTGCAACAGCCGCCAGGAAAAATTTGCCCATTGACATATCGTTGTTGTTTTTTTGTTTTTTAATACATCAAAAGTGCCCCCCGCTTCTGAAGCAATTCTGAAGAAATCTGTGAAGACTGAGTTAAGGAATGTTTCGGGGTAGAATCCCCTGATTTCGGAGCTTTCATTTATTTTCATGCAAATAATCTCTATGAATGCTGCTCGTTTTCTGTTCTCAATTGTCCTGGTTCTTCTCTCATTTTCTGTCGCGGCCCAGTCATCGGGTGGCGTAAAATGGTCCAGAGATGGAAATAGTTATTACCAGCCTGCCGATGGTGAGCTGATCAGGATCGATCCTGCCACCTCGAAATCTACCGTAGTATTGCCCAGAAAGCTGGTAACGCCAACAGGTATGTCGCAGCCTGTGCGCATTCTCGATTTCAGTTTTTCTGATGACGGAAAGAAGGCACTTGTTTATACAAACAGCAAACGCGTTTGGCGTTATGCAACACGCGGTGATTACTGGTTGGCTGACCTGGATAAAAACACGTTCAAAAAGCTGGGAGCCGGTCGTCCGGAGTCGTCCCTGATGTTTGCCAAGTTTTCTTCAGACGGCTCAAAGGTGGCCTATGTAAGCGAGTACAATCTGTACGTCGAAGATCTGGCCTCCGGCAAGGTCACTGCGCTTACAAGTGGCGGAGACATGGAAAGCATCAACGGTACCTTTGACTGGGCCTATGAAGAAGAATTTTTCTGCCGCGATGGATTCCGCTGGAGTCCCGATGGTAAAAAGATCGCCTTCTGGCACATGGATGCGCGCAATACAAAGCAGTACCTGATGCTTGACAACACAGATTCATCTTATCCTTATGCCAGGCCTGTTGTGTACCCGATAGCGGGAGAGAAGCCATCGTCATTCAAAATCGGTGTGGTTGATGTTACCACCGGTAAAAATGTATGGATGAAGATCCCGACTGACCCGGTACTCGAAACCTATCTTCCACGCATGGAGTGGGCAGCAAATAACACGCAGGTTATCGTGCAGCAACTGAACAGAAAGCAGAATGAGTCGACCCTGCGGCTTTGCGAGGTAACCAGCGGCGACACGAAAAGTATCTATACGGAAAAGGACCCGGCCTGGATCGATATCCTTCCGGTTTGGGATGAAGACTATTATTATGGCGGCTGGGACTGGTTGAACAATGGCCGGGAATTTCTTTGGGCCTCTGAAAAGGACGGCTGGAGACACCTGTACCGCGTAGGCCGTGACGGCAAAGAAAAACTGATCACCAATGGTAACTACGATGTGATGGACATCAGTGCCATTGATGAGGCCAATAATTACATTTATTTCCTGGCTTCCCCATATAACGCAACGCAGAAATATCTTTATCGCACTAAGCTCGATGGTACGGGAAAAGCTGAGCGCATGAGTCCGGCAAATCAGAATGGAACACATGAATATGACCTTTCACCAAACGCGAAATTTGCCTCCCATCGCTTTTCGAATCATTATACTCCCCAGGCAAGGGAATGGATCTCGCTGCCTGCTCACCAGTCACTTGATGGAGGAAAAGTTGACCTCGCGGTTAAGCGTTCAGATTCCACTAAATCGCCGATTGAATTTCTGAAGTTGAAAACATCCGAAGGGGTTGAGATGGATGCCTGGATGATCAAACCAAAAGACTTTAATCCTGCCAGAAAATACCCTGTTGTATTTTACGTTTATACCGAACCCTGGGGACAGACCGTAAAGGATGTGGCAGGAATTGGTGACAATTTTCTTTACAAAGGCGACATGCGGGACGATGGCTACATCTACGTTTCCATCGATAATCGAGGCACACCGGTTCCAAAAGGACGGGAATGGAGAAAGGTTGTGTACCGAAAGATCGGATTGGTAAACATAAAGGACCAGGCCATGGGTGCGACAGAAATTCTGAAGATGCCCTTTGTCGACAAAGATCGTGTAGCGGTGTGGGGCTGGAGTGGTGGTGGCTCTGCCACGCTCAATCTGATGTTCCAGTTCCCGGATATTTACAAAACCGGAATTTCCATCGCTGCAGTCGGAAGTCAGTTTACTTACGATAATATTTACCAGGAACGGTACATGGGTCTGCCACAGGAAAACCGTGCTGATTTCATCGCCGGATCACCGGTGACGCATGCAAAGAATCTCCGTGGAAACCTGCTGTATATTCATGGCACAGGTGACGACAATGTACATTACCAGAATGCAGAATTATTGTTGAACGAATTGATCAAATACAACCGGCAGTTTCAGTTTATGCCTTATCCAAACCGATCACACAGCATCTCGGAAGGTCCCGGTACATTTGAGCACCTCAGTACGTTGTACACGAATTATTTGAAAGCGAACTGTCCTCCGGGCGGAAAATAACAAGGATTAAAAAAGGCGGATCATTGATCCGCCTTTTTTAGTAATTCACTGCTCCTTCAACACCATTGCTGTAGCGTGTAATATTGAATAATCAGACCATTTTACCAGTAGTGAAAAGAATGCTACCCGTTGTCAGCACTCAATTGAACGACTGCCGGAATTCAAGTGGCGATTGCTTTGTCTTAGTCCTGAACAATTTGCTGAAGGACTGCGGATGCTCGAAGCCAAGCTCGTAGGCTATTTCACTGACGGACAAGTCGGTTGTTGAAAGCTTTTCTTTTGCCTTTTCAATCAGCTTCTCATGAATATACTGCTGTGTATTCTGGCCGGACAATGTTTTCAGCAGGCTGCGCAGGTAATTGGGCGAGATCATCAGCTGCTCCGATATAAGCTTGACCGTTGGCAATCCCTGCGATACCAGAAGATCACTGTTGATGTAGTCTGACAGCAGTTTCTCCAGGCGTTCAAGTATCTGGTGATTACTTTTTTTGCGGGTGATGAATTGGCGCTGATAAAAGCGTTCCGCGTAATTAAACAGCGTTTCCAGATAAGAGATAATAATGTCCGCGCTGAATTTGTCGATGTTTGATCGATACTCATGCTGAATATTCCTGATCAGTTCGTTCAGAATGGATTCTTCTTTATCAGAGAGAAACAAAGCTTCATGAACAGAATAGTCGAAGAATTCATACCGGCGTATTTTCCGGGCCAGAGGAGTTCCCCAGAGCAGATCAGGATGAATAAGCAGCACCCAGCCCGACAGGTCATCCCCCGGTGCAGGTCCTGCGCCTTTGATGATCTGGCCCGGGGCAACGAAGTACATCATCCCATCGTCGAAGTCGTACTGCTGCTGGCCGTAAAAAAATTTGTTGCTGAATCCGCGCTTCAGGGAGATATAATAGAAGTCGAAAATGGCGCCGTTTTTTGCCGCTTCTTCACTGGGGGGGGTAATATCCGAATAATTCAGAATACTCACCAATGGATGTTCAGGCTTAGGTAAGCATAGTATTCGATGTCCTTCGGAAATGGTTTTAATCCGCAACGGTTTATTTGTTTCCATGTCTGATTATCTTTTAAGGGGATGACCCAGATAGATGAGCAGCAACGGCAACACAAGAAAGGGAATTTCTATCAGGGCTATTTTATAAAATCCTCCTCGCAGGGAGAGCGCCATAATGGCTACGATGGATAAGGCATTCAGCAGATTCCCAATGAAAAACGTTCGAGGGATAAGAATTAAACAACCGACAACAAGTGTGAATATGCCCAGTGCAGGAGCAAAAGCTTCCGTAATTCCCAGACTGGACATCATTTCGGCAGACTTAGGGTTTGCTTTTATGTTCAACGACTCCCATCCGTGCCTGAAGGACAGAAATGCGGAAACGAGGATAAGGGCGTAACTAATTATTTGCTGCATGGTACTAAATTATAGCCTTATTTCACATTCATGGCAACTGCGCCTACTTTGCCTGCCTGCGAGAGCATCATTTGTGGTGCCATCCTGATAATCACGCGCAAATATTTCAGCAGTCCGGGATAGATCTCAAGCCGACTACGCTTCATTCCGCTAATCGCTTCGCTAACAATCTTTTCCGGTGCAACCATCATGTTGGTTGAAAAACCGTCAATGTTCATGAATTTGTCATTCAGTGGCGTGCTGGAACCAGGCGCGACGAGTTCGAAAACTTTGATGCGGGTTTTCTTCAATTGCACGCGTAAAGCCTGCGTGTAAGCCCTGAGTCCTGATTTGCTCGCGCTATAGATCGGGGCGATAGGGAGGGCCATCAGGGCGATTCCCGAAGTAACGTTCAGAATGGCTGCAGACTTTTGTTTTTTCAGGTGGGGGAGAAATTGTTGTACTATCCTGATGGGGCCCATCAAATTGATCTCGATCTCCCGCACGATGTCATTCAGGTCATGCTGGTCGTGCAGCACAATATTGCGCATCTCACCCGCATTGTTGATTAACACGTTCAGCGCAGGAAATTGCCCGACAACTTCTTCATAAAGTGAGATAATGTCGTCGGCTCTGCTCACATCGCTCTGGAAGGTGTAAACGCCGGGATAAAGCTTTTTCACCTCATCCAGCTTTGACTGGTTTCTTCCGGTGATAATAACCGTGTGGCCTTCGAGCAGAAATTGTTTGGTAAATTCCAGACCGAAACCGCTGGTACCACCCGTGATCAGGATCGTGTTGTTCTCTTGTTGCATATGAATCATTTTGATGCAACAAAGTTCAGCCAGCATTAACCGGTCGATATAATCAAAACGCCTTTTGTTGTAGCCGAAAGTGAACGTCTTGTCACGCGGGAATGCATTAAATGAAAAGCAATCAGTGACTTTCTCCCGGTCAATTAAACGATCGCCGAAAATCAAGCGGAGTCTGGTTGGTTTTGGATCGGAAGAGCTTGCTGAATGATTGTGCATGCTCGAAGCCAAGCTCGTAAGCAATTTCATTGACCGTTAAAATCGTATTGGAGAGTCGTTCTTTGGCTCTTTCTATCACTTTTTCATGAATGTGCTGCCGGGCGTTCAGCCCGGTCAGGCTTTTCAGTAATCCACTCAGATAGTCCGGCGACACCTGCAGACTTTCTGCCAGAAATTGCACGGTAGGAAGGCCGTCTGATTTACGATCAGATCCGTCAAAAAATTTTTCCAGAATGTCGTCCAGCCTCTGGAGCAACTGGTTACTGGTTTTTCTACGGGTGAGAAACTGGCGCTGGTAATAACGTTCGGAAAAATTCAGCAAAGTTTCCAGTTGCGAGACAATTATATCATGGCTGAACCGATCCAAATTGGAACGGGTTTCCAGGGCGATATTCTGCACCATCTGCGTAAGGGTGATCTCTTCTTTTTCAGATAGAAATAACGCTTCGTTGATCGAGTATCCAAAATAATCGTGCTGCTTTATCTTCTGACCGAGATTTGTATTCCAGAGGAAGTCAGGATGGACAAGGAGCATCCATCCGGCTTGCTCGGGACTGCTGTATTTTTCCGGATCGAAAACAAATATCTGTCCCGGTGCCATGAACGTGAGAATTCCCTGATCAAAATCATACTGCTGCTGACCATATTTTATTTTTACCGGCCCTTTAAAATTCTTTTTTATCGCGATCTGATAGATGTCTGCGCGAATGGGTACAGGCGGGCTCGGTGGCAGTTCAGCAAAAGGTTTTATTTCAATGACGCTGATCAGAGGATGCTCCGGGTTTGGCACGCCGAAAAGCTCATGAAAGGCACTTATTGACTGTATCGAAAGCATGGAGTTAGCTGCCATTGCGTAGGAGTGAGGTTGTCAGAATATGATGAAGGTATTTACGTATTTGTCAAAGCCTTTTGAACCGACTGACGAAAGTTAAGCATTTCCCTGCTGAGGATTTTATTCAAAGGGGCCGGGTCGCCGATCATTTCGTTCTCCACGCTGTCGATCATACCTTTCATTGCGCCCGCCGGCATTTTGCCGATTCGTCCGATCAGGTTGGCGAAGGTCCGGATTACACCAGTTGGTATGTGAATTTTTGCCGGAGGTTTTTTCCCGAGAGTCTCGGCAGCAATGTCGATCATCTGATTCATGGTAAATACATCCTTGCTTCCGATGTCAAAGGCCTTGCCATAACATTCCTTGTTGTTAAGTACTGCGGCAAGTATGAAGGCAAGGTCGCTGATCGCTATCGTTCTGAATCTAAAATTACCACTGCCGACCACGATGGCGATTCGTTTTGCGGCGTTGCCCAGCAGCATGTCAAATCCCTGACCTCCCCTGCCAACGATCATGCCTGGCCTGATAACGGTAACATCCAGGTCACTGTTGAGCAGCAATTGCTCAGCCTTCCAGCGGCCTATGATCCACTCGCTTTTTGCTGTGAGAGATACGCCAAGAAATGTGACGTAAATTATTCTCCTGACTCCATTCCTGTGGCAGGCATCAATGACCAGTTGAAGACCTTTCAATTCGATATCCATAAAGTCCTGTCCGGCAGTATCGGTATGCTGGCTGACAAGCGTCTGAATGGAGATATAGACTGCTTCAACTCCTGTAGTTGCCTCGAGCAGAGAAGAAGCACTGGAGATGTCTCCCTGTACTGTTTCACATCCCAACGCGGCAAGATGCTGTACTTTCTGAGGATTACGCGCGAGACATCGAACCGCGTGTCCTTCTGATAAAAGTTGCTTTACTGCGTTCCTGCCAACAAAGCCGGATGCGCCGATTACGAGAATTTTTCCGGTTGATTTTTTTTGTATTGCTTCCATGCCACGAAAGTCCGACAGGTCAGCAGCGCAGATGTATCCGAACACGGTTATGTTGTAGCTGAAAGCAGGCTGAATGTTCGCAGCATTTTTACCTGCAGACACTCACCCTCCAACTACGCCTACTTCAGCAGCGTTGCTCCTTCACCCTCGATCTGCGCCAGCGGCGAGGCCTTGGTCAGTACTACATTGTTCTGAACCCGCGCTTTCGCCCATCTGCCCAGGGTTGGATCGTAAGTTCCACCCAGCATGTTAAAGATGCCGAGATCTGCGGTGTTGTAATTGAACGACAGCGTGTTTGAACCACTGCGATAGTAAGGCTGATCCTGGAGCGTAATGGGATTTTTTACGTCGTAATAATCGGTATTCGGGATCAGATACCCCTGTGGGGTAGGCGTGTTCGTCCAGAGACTTCCCGAAGTACCGATAAAGATCGCATCAACAGGACGGGAGGTAACGGTAACATTGGTTCCTGCGAAAACCGCGATTCCTGAAGCGTTGCCGCTGTTTGCCAGCAGTCCGCCCGTCTTAAGTCCGAATCCGTCTCCATCGGTTGTCGTATAATTGAACGATCTGATCCAGTTCGCCCCGGAAATGTTTGTCGAGTTCGCACCGTTGATCAGCTTGCCTGCACCACCGACATAGAAATAGCTGCCCTTGGCGGCCGTTCCGGTGGTCATGTTCATCTTGTAAGTGCGCATATTGCCGGTTGCCCAGCCGTTGGAAGGAAACCCCGTAGGAACGGCTGCATTTGCATTTGTCGTAATCACCATGGAAAAGGGTGTAGTGGCAAAGTTGATGTCACGCGTGGCCATAAACTGTACGTACTCATAATTGCCGTCACCACCGTTCACGTCGCTCATGAAACCGGTAATAACGACCGGACTCACGTCGATGGTAGAACTCAGGATCACCAGGTCAGAAGCTGTTCTTAAACGAAGAGTAGGAACAAGTGTTTTATCTGTACCCGTGCCTGTGAAAACAATGCCGTAGAAGTTGGCAAGAAAGGGAGCGGCGGTGCCGGAAAATGAAGCCGAAGCCTCTGTATGGATATTCAGGTCGCCAAAGCCATCGTTCAGTATTTTATCGCCACTTAGTCTGTCACCGGGCTGGGGCAGTGGATTAAATCCTGTCTTCACGAGCACAACAAGTGTGTTCTCATATTTTTCGGGATTTGCAAGAATCAAATTGCTGGGAACACGGTTCACCGGAATGGTAATGCCGGAAGAAAGTTTTGTTACCGCCTGTCCGGTTAAGCCTGTTATCTGCATGATTCCGTCAACGCGCGAAAGCTTGCCCCCGGTTACCGCTACACTAACGGAATCGCCTGGCTTATAAGATGCCGCATCCATTCCAATATTGACTGCGATTCCGCGCAGCTCATTTAGCCGGCGCCTGTCCTGGACAACCAGTAAACCCGCAGGGAGGTTATTCCCTGAATGATCAGACACTACTACACCGGTTATTCTATCTGACCCGAACATTACGTCAGGCCCCAGTACAACATCAGTGCCTTTGTACAGATCTTTTAAATCGAAAATTGAAAAGTACGGACTAATCCTCCCGCCGGGATAATTGTCTTTGACACAGCCTGCAAAAACAAATACTGTAAGTATTGCTAAAAATGTTTTCATGGAAATTTCTTTATGGTTTCTGCCACCAGACCTGTGTGGAAATAGCATCAGCGCCCTGCTTAGCAACGGCCAGTTTATAATTTGTAGGATTTGTTGATTGTACGTAAACCGGATAGGTCATGCGTGCGGGCATAACGCCGTTGTTTCTAAGTCCGGTACCTTTTGGCAGAACAGGATGGCCGGTACGACGGTACTCAAACCATTGCTGCAGATCGACGAGGAATAATGCGTAATATTTCTGCAGATGAATTCTTTCCATTTTCTCATCGTAGCTCAGGGCATCAAGCCATTGAATATCTGCCTTGCTTAAAAAATCATCTATGCTCAAATTCCAGTTCGGCAGCCATTGTCTGATGCTGGCAAGTGCGCCGTCATTGTAAAATGTTGCAGGCGAACCGTTGATCCACCCTTTCAGCGCAGCTTCTGCAAGAATAAATCTCACCTCCGCATAATTCAGCATCATACCTGTCAAAGGATCGTTCATCAGCGATGTCGTGCTGGTATTGGAGTAGAAGTACGATCCCTTAACCGGATTTTCTCCTGGTGCATATCCACTCGGAATACCAATGTACTGTCCCTGGTAAGGAGCAATACCCCAGCGGTTAATCTGATTCGTTCCCCAGGTAGGACCGTCGATTCTCGGGTCAGTCCAGTTGCTCAGATTCTGGATGAAAAAACTTGCCAGTCCGGGTGAACGAAAATCCTGCTCGCGCAAACCAACATAAGGCGATACATAGGGAGCGACGCCTGTCCAGCGCAGTATCGCCGATTCATCCACATTTGCAATTATCGGGTAACCCCCGGGGTTAGTATCCACGATCTCTTTAATTTTCGCGATGGCAAATGCCGAAGTTTCCGGCTTTGCCGAAACACGCATCAGCAGGCGCAGGTATAGCGAGTTGCCGAATTTCCTCCAGCGTGCAACATTGCCATTGAATACCGGGTCAGACGATGCGGTAATCACCGTGCCTGTCGCAAGCATTCTGTTTGCCGAATCAAGTTTTGTAAAGATGTCGGTGTAAATATCTTTCTGCGCATCAAATTTCGGCTCGTAGATCGCCGAATCCTTCGCCAGGTTCGACTGGAAATAGGGAACATCACCATAGGTGTCGGTAAGCATGGAATAAATCCATGACTGACAAATAAGTGAAATGCCCATGTATGAACGGTTGTAATTAAGTTCCTGACTCGCGATCTTGTAGATGTCTTTAAAATTTGTCAGCTCTGAATACCAGCCGTTGTAAAGGTTATCGGAAAGATTAGAGCGGTAATCGTATCTGAAGACGCGACCATCACCGTCATTGAGTTCAACCGTTACCTGCATCAATTCATTATTGAAGTTGCGGTTGCGAAGCATATTCAGGCTTAATGTACTTACCAGGGCCGGTGCGAGCAATTGAGGAGGAAGTGCATTCGGAATATTATTCGGATCCGTATTAATGTTCTGAAAATCCTTTGTACAGGACGACAGCATCACGCTGATGAGTACAGGTATGAATAAAAGCTTTTTCATGATTAATTTTCTTAAAATCCTGCAACAAGGTTTAGTCCGAAAGAACGGGTTGAGGGGAATTGCCCGGTTTCAAAACCCTGAACAATATCGGTACCTGCGAGGGTTCCGAATTCAGGATCGAACATCGGCCAGGGCGACCAGATGAACAGATTTCTGCCGTACACGCCAAATGTGAGTTTCTGCATGTGAATCCTGGATGCATATTTAGCTGGCAGGGTATAATCCAGTCGCGCTTCGCGGAATTTGATGAAGTCTGTGCTGAAGGTGCTTCCTTCTGCATTGTCAATACCGAAATGCGAACGGTAATATTCATCAATGTCTGTTGCGATTGTCTCGTTAGGAGAATATTTGCCATCAGCAGTTCTAACCACACCATTACCGATTATGCCGTTGTAGCGACCCGGAAGGGTATTGGTTGTTTTTCCCTGCTCAGCCAGTTTGTAATGGGTCAACGAGTGAGCCACGCCACCTTTCTGCGCATCAAAAAGGAAATTAAAGCGGAATTGTTTGTAGGAAAATTCGTTGGTGATTCCAATCTTGTAACGCGGAATGGTATTGCCGAGATAAACAACATCCGGAGAGATAAGCGCAAAGCCGGTTGTTGCATCATAAACGACCTGACCGTCAGGCGAGCGAACATATCCGCGGCCGTATAAATCACCCATGCTTCCGCCTACTTTGGCTACGATTTGTCCACCACCAACGGGGCCATTGCGCAATACCACAGAGCTGTCTGCGAGTTGGTCGATGTGATTCTGGTTGGATGAGAACACCACACTGGCGGTCCATTTGAATTTATTCGGAATATTAATCGGGGTTCCGCCTAAAGAAACTTCAACGCCTTTGTTACTAACTTTTCCGGCGTTGATCAGCGACTGGGCAAAACCGGAAGACCGGTCCACGATGCGTTGAAGGATCTGGTCTTTTGTGTTCCCGCTGTAAACAGCAACGTCGAGCGTGAGGCGGTTTTTGAGCATTTTCATGGCGGCACCTAACTCATACGTAGTTGTCTTTAACGGACGCAGGTCAGGATTGGCCAGTAATCCCGGGTTTTCCAGACCCCCGTTGTACAGGCTTCCTGCAGAAGTATAATTGTATGCTGTAAGGTACGGGCTTGTTCCTCCGCTACCCACGCCGGAAACTGAAAAGCGTAGTTTTGCGAAATCGATCTCCTTTGGCATCTGGAAGATATCCGAAACTACCAGGCTCATGTTTGCAGACGGATAAAAGAAGCCAGCATTGGTTGTACGCAGGGGAGTAGCAAGAACCGAATTCCAGTCCTGTCTTGCCGTTACGTCAAAAAACAGCATTTCCTTATAGGCAGCAGAGATCAACCCGTAAAAACTGTTGATACCATATTTGCTGCGATAAGGAAGAGTAACGAGCGGACCAGCGTTATTCGCCATGGAATAAACACCAGGGTAAGTCAGCGAATCGGCACGCACTTCGTCGCGGTTGTACAGGTTACGAAGCAGACTTCCACCACCCGAAACGGAGAAATTAAAATCTGCATTTACCCGCTTGTCATATTTCAAGAGGAAGTCTGTGCTGGCTTCCTGCGAGAAAATATTCTGTGTTCTGTAACTGCCTTTTTGAAATTTTGATCCGGCGTCATAGGGACGTTTCTGCGCACGCTGTTCGTAAGAAAGATCGATCGAAGTTCGCAGTTGTAAAGTAAGTTCTTTAGTGAAATTGTAAGCCGCCTGCACGTTACCCGTGATGCCATGGCGATTTGAACTGTTCAGGAATTCGTAGGCAATCGCATACGGGTTTTCCGGAAATGAACTGAACGGATAGGCAATCCTTCGACCTTCCTGGCCTCTGATCCAGTAATCTTTCAGATAATCAGGATCTGCGTTTGGCTGCCAGAAAATATACCAGTACATAATTGACTGGTTGCCATATCCTGCTCCAGGCAGGTTGTCGCTGAATTTATTGGTGTAATTGACTTTCGAACTGATCTGCAGTTTGTCGTTCACTTTTGAATTCACCGATAGCGAAATCGTGTTTCTTTTATAGCCTGTGTTTGGCGTGATCCATTTGTTATTTACGTTAGTTACCGAAAACCTTGCACTTGTTTTGTCGGTTCCGCCGTCAACACTTACCGTATTTGTTATCGTTGAGGCAGTCTGAAAATAATCGCGTGTTTTGTTTTTGTAAGGAACCCATGGCGTTCTCTCCTTGCCCGGCGCCTGCGTCAGCGGATCGTACTGGAAGAATGATTGACCGTTAAATCGTGGGCCATAGGCTGAACTGGTTCCGCTTGTGCTGGCCCCATCAACAGTAGTCCCCTGGGAATAGTAAGCGGCTCCGTCCAGTCCCTGTCCGTATTCGTACTGGAGGTCGGGCCAGCGATTAACCGTTTCGATGTTTGCATTTGAACTGATCGTAACGCCCAGACCCTTTCTTTTTGAACTGCCCGATTTTGTCGTAATAATTATTGCTCCGTTTGCCCCGCGCTGACCATAAAGAGCAGCTGCACCGGGACCTTTTAATACAGTAACTGTTTCGATGTCTTCCGGGTTGATGTCATTAAAACCGGAACCATAATCTGCCGGCATATTGTCTGCACCTGTACCATAGGTAGATTCACCTGAAATCGCAGACCTTCTGCCGCTACCCTGGTTAATGACCACGCCGTCTACAACGATAAGTGCTTCGTTGTCACCAGTCAGGTTGTTTTCGCCGCGAAGAATTATTTTGTTTGAACCGGTAGGGCCGCCATTGGATCTTACCAGGTTCAGGCCTGCCACCTTGCCCGACAATGCATCGGTCCAGTTTCCTGCCATCGCATTGGTAAGCTGTTCACCCTGAACCACCGTTGTAGCAAATCCCAGTGCTTTTTCATTCCTTTTTATTCCCAACGCTGTTACAACTACGTTATCTAATTCTTTATTGGCAGCGGTCATCTGGACGTCAAGAACGTTCTGTTTGCCCACCCGCACCTGTCGCTCTTCAAAACCCACAGCTGAAATGATCAGTACCTCATTTTCCGCTGCTATGATTGTGTAACTGCCATTATCTGCGGCGGCAATTACACGGGTTGATCCCTTGACAGCGATGCTCGCATTCGGAACAGGTTTGTTGTCGGGGAAGGAGGTGATTTTTCCCGTAATTCTTTTTTGTTGTGCGTTCGCAGTGAACTGGAAGAGCAGGAAACACAGACAGGTCAATAGCAGACGCGATGTCCGTTGAAGGATCGGCTTCATATGCATGAATCGTTTTAGGAGCGAAGAGTTTTTAAAGGAATGAATCGGAACTGGTTGGCCCATTGCTTGCGTTACATTTAGCGAGCCGCGAAACTAGGGTCATAATGTTAAGCGGAAGTTAACAAATTATTACTTTTTAAAATAACAAAATCAAGTACGATGGACAGTATCAATCAACAACAACCCGAAGACAACAAGAAGGATCTGTTTGGCGCGGAAGCAACAAAAAAAATAAAAGAACTGGTAGACCAGGCCAAGACCTGTTTTTTCTGTACAGAACTGGGAAATGGTCCATTTGAAACCCGTCCCATGTCAGTACAGAAGGTTGACGATTCGGGTACTTTCTGGTTTCTGAGTTCAATAGACAGTCATAAAAACCAGGAGATCGGCGCTGATTCAACTGTTCAGCTGCTATTTCAAGGGTCAGCATATTCTGAGTTTCTCTCTATTCAGGGAACTGCCACTATCTCGCAGGACAAGGAAAAAATCAAGGAACTCTGGGAGCCGACAATCAAGACCTGGTTCACGGGAGGAGTTGATGATCCGCGTATTACCGTAATCTCTGTAAAACCAAACAGTGGATATTACTGGGATAACAAACACGGCAATGCAGTTGCATTTGTTAAGCAGATCGCTGGTGCTGTAATGGGCAAGACACTCGATGATTCTATCGAAGGAACACTTACCGTATAACCTTTTTACAAAATGGGCAGCTGAATCTTTTGCTGCCCATTTTGTGTTTTTATGCCTGCGTTGCCGGCGAGTTAAACTTATATACAGAAACCGATTAGTGATTTCTCGCTAAATTGCGAATCTCACCCAATCATTATAATGTATATGAAGAAAAGATATGTACCGCTTCTCGCAGCGGTATTGATGACGCAGTCCATGGCCTTCTCCCAGGCTAAGCTGGTCGAAAAAGTTGTAAAAAAGGGCAATGAGATTGTCATTCCTTATGAAAAGTATATGCTACCTAACGGACTTACCGTTATTGTTCATGAAGACCATTCAGACCCTGTAGTTCATGTTGACGTAACCTACCATGTGGGATCGGCCCGCGAGGAAATCGGGAAATCAGGATTTGCCCATTTTTTTGAACACATGATGTTCCAGGGAAGCGATAATGTGGGTGACGAGCAGCATTTCAAAATTGTTACTGAAGCTGGTGGTACACTCAATGGAAGTACCAATCGCGACCGCACAAACTATTATGAGACAGTTCCCAGCAACCAGGTAGAAAAAATGCTCTGGCTCGAAGCAGATCGCATGGGTTTCTTGCTGGATGCGGTGACGCAGAAAAAATTTGAGATTCAGCGTTCAACGGTAAAGAATGAACGCGGCCAGAATTATGACAATCGTCCTTATGGTCTTGCCGGGGAAGTAACTTCCAAGGCACTTTATCCTTATGGACATCCTTACAGCTGGATGACGATTGGTTACCTGGAAGATCTCAATCGCAGTAATGTCAACGATCTGAAAAACTTCTTCCTTCGCTGGTATGGTCCCAACAATGCAACGCTTACCATAGGCGGTGACGTTGTTCCAAAAGATGTTATGAAGATCGTGGAGAAGTATTTCGGTGGCATTCCGGCTGGTCCTGAAGTTGTTCCTACCACCGTCGCTCCGGTAAAACTCGACAGCAATCGATTTGTGAGTTTTACCGACAATTATGCGCGTACGCCAATGTTGTCGATCACATATCCAACGGTTCCTGATCTGCATAAAGACATGGCAGCGCTGAACCTGCTGGCAAATATCCTGGGACAGGGCCGCAATTCTATCCTGTACAAAAACCTGGTTAAGTCACAGATGGCACGGCAGGCAAGTGCTTCGAACAGATCCAGCGAACTGACAGGCGAATTTACTATTACGCTCGTTCCCTTTCCAGGCAAAACACTTCCGGAAATGCAGAAACTTGTTCAGCAGTCATTCGCTGAATTTGAAACGCGTGGTGTAACCACTGACGACCTGGAAAAATTCAAGAATTCCGCAGAATCGCAATCAATAAACGGATTGGCCAGCGTTTCAGGTAAAGTAAGCCGACTCGCTGCTTATTCTGTATTGAATGGCAACGCAAATCTCATTGGTAAGGAACTGGAAGAAGTACGCAGCGTAACAAAAGAAGATGTTGTTCGCGTGTACAATCAATACCTGAAAGGCAAAGGGGCCGTCGTACTCAGCGTGCTTACAAAAAATGGCAACGATGTAGCGGCCGGTACCGACAATTACAAAATTGATTCAGGCAATTACAAAAAGCCGGATTATGGTTATGCCGGTCTGAATTATGTAAAAGCAAAAGACAATTTCGACAGAAAGAAAATGCCGGCTTCAGGATCTGATCCGCTGATAAAAGTTCCTCCGTTCTGGACAAAAACACTCGAAGGTGGTATCCGTGCAATCGGCACAGAAAACACAGAGATCCCTGTTGTAACCCTTCGTATTGCGCTTAAGGGTGGTCGTATGATGGATGCCCTGAACCTGGATAAAGCCGGGGTTGCCAGCATGTTTTCGAACATGATGAGCGAAGGCACGCAGAATTACACCGCAGAACAGTTCAGTCTTGCACTGTCAAAACTTGGCAGCTCGATCAGCGTTTCTACAGACGATGACGCTACGGTTTTCTCTGTTCAGTCGCTGAAGAAAAATCTTCCTGCCACATTGAAATTGCTGGAGGAGCGCATGCTTCGTCCGAAGTTTGAAGAAACCGATTTTGCCAGAAACAAGAACCAATTGCTGGAAGCCATTCGCAATTCTAAAAGTCAGCCGGCAGTGGTTGCCTCACAGGTATACGACAAGATCAATTATGGCACAGGCCTATACGCGCTGCCTGTTAGCGGAACTGCTGAGACCGTAAAAAATATTACCCTGGATGACATTAAAAACTATTACTCGAAAAACATTTCTTCCAATGGAAGCAGGATCGTAGTTGTCGGTGACATTAAGGAAAATGAAATTCTGCCACAGCTGGGCTTCCTAAAAAAACTTCCGAATAAACCGGTAGAACTACCGGTTGTAAAAGCCAAAGGAACCGCCGCACAGAAAGGAAAGATTTATCTGATTGATGTGCCGAAAGCAGCACAGACCGAATTCAGAGTAGGTTATGTAACAGATCTGCCTTACGATGCTACAGGTGATTATTACAAAACGTATCTGGCAAACTATCCGCTTGGAACGGGTTTCAACAGCCGCATCAACCTGAATCTCCGTGAAGACAAAGGCTGGACCTATGGAGCGCGAAGCACAATGGATGCGAATCGTTACACAGGGACGTTTACGTTCAGCAGCGGTATCCGCGCCGACGCTTCCGACAGCGCAATGGCGGAGGTCATCAAAGAAATGAAGAATTACTACGAGAAGGGTGTACAGCCGGAAGAAATTGAATTCATGCGTAGTTCAATTGGTCAGGGTGATGCAAGAAATTATGAGACCGGCTTCCAGAAAGCAGCATTTCTTGGTCGGATTCTCGAATACAACCTTCCCGCAGACTTCATAAAGAAACAGGCGGAAATCAGGAAGAGCATCACCAAAGAACAGATTGATGCTTACACAAAAAAGTATCTTGATGCAGGCAAAATGAACATTGTTCTCGCCGGGGATAAAAAACTCATCATGCCGGGATTGCAAAAACTTGGTTATGAGATTGTGGAAGTAGACGCTGAAGGAAATACCGTTGGCAATGTGCTCTGATTCCAACTCAAATTCAATAAAAAAAGCCTCCGCTACAATTGTTGCGGAGGCTTTTTTTATTTGGTTGAAATATTATTGATACTGGATGTAACTCGGCTGTGGCTTAAGTTTCAGCAGGTCTTCCGGCGACATAACCTGCGGCCAGCGTTTATCGTGGATGTCATTTTTATAAAAGACTTTGAATCCGGTGAATTGAACCGGCTCTTTGGCAACGAAACGTTTATAGGTGTCAACTTTTTTTGCCGGAAATCCGAATCCGTCCATGTGCATCACAACCTGCACCTCAGGAAGCGGAGTGATTTTGTCTGCGTTTGTCACCATGGTTTTTGTGAACCGGTGCACAACCAGAACTTTTGGCGGTAAATTATTTTCTTTTACAAGCTGTGCAAGATATTCTGCAGCATAGTTTATGTCCGCGGCATCAAATGTGCCCACTCTTGCCCCGGGTCTTTCACCGCCTTTCATGGAGAATTCCGGGTCAATTCCCAGGTGAACATTCGGAAGCGCCAGGTAATCTTTCAACTGAGGAATTTCTTCCTGCAGGCTGCTGTGGCCAACCTGGATATCAAGAAATACGACCGCGTCGATTTTTTTCGCCAGCGAAAGCACGGTGTCGATTTGTTTGAAGGGCATGCGAAGCCTGTACTGATTTCCTTTCCCGGGAGCCGACTGGGCAGTCACCGCAATGTAGTGTAGCGCAGGAATGGATTTTACAACACTGTCGGCAGCGTTCCATTTTTCTGTCTGTTCTTTTAAACGTTCGAGCATTTCATCAGCGGGCAACTCACCAAGAATACCCATGCCTTTTGAATAAAGATTGCCATAATAGGCAATGATGCGATTGTAGGGAAGAAGTGCACCTGCACGGGGATTGGCTGCCTTCACTGGCCAGTTGCCGGTAGAGTCGCCATTGGCAAGGCGTTTCATCAGGCCGTTGTAGGCATCTGCGTCAAACGCTGCCGAATCAGGTGCTGATTTTTTCTCTTCAGGTTTACTGACGCGCGTAATGGCTGCGGTGCTGCCTTCCTGAATCTGGGAAGAGGTGAAGTCGCACGAGGCTGCTGAAAGCGCACAGGCTGCAACCAGTGCAAGTTTTTGGGAACTGAACATGTGGTGTATACGGATTTTGGCCTCATACGTACAAACGACAGTCCATATTATAATTTATCTGCAAATATTTTTGCACACTCGTTTTCCGGCTGAGATGAGATAATAAAATTGAAAGGCGATTGCTTATTTTCATTGCACAACATTCTGCCATGAGCACAACAAAACTGGAGTCTTCACTCCAATCGGGAAATCATCAGAAATTAACCAGTCTTATCGGAGCCTGGGAAGGAACAACCAAAACATGGTTCGAACCTGGCGACCCCGTTGACGAGTCTCCCGTTTCCGGTGTATTTAAACCGCTGTTTGATGGGCGGTTTGTAATGCATGAATACCAGGGTACGTTCCAGGGCAAACCTTTCGAAGGCATTGCTATCTATGGCTATTTTCTGATGACGGGAAAGTTCCAGTCGGTCTGGATGGATACCTTTCATATGGGTACTGGTTTTATGCTTTCGGAAGGCAAGGCGAATGATCCTGCGATCAGTATAACCGGAAGCTTTCAGGCTTCTGCGGAAGATCCTGCCAGGTGGAACTGGCGCACCGAACTTGAGTGGGAGGGGGAGAACGATCTGCTGATAACCGCTTACAACATTACTCCGAATGGTGATGAGACCAGGGCACTCGAGACAAGATATCACCGCAAATAAGTACAGCGCACGACGCCAGCCAGGCGAACATGGATCGCAAGACAGGTTGTGCATATTAATATTGAAACTGAAATTTTAGTCTGAACTTGCTGAAGTTAAAAATCAGTTTTATGAACATCCGGTGGGTCCTCCTGACGCCCTTTCTGCTTACGATTGGTTGTGCAGTAAAGAAATTTACCATTCCCGTTCTGCCCGATACGCAGGAGTCGGTGACCCGACGCCACGAGATGTTTTATTCACAGATGCGCTGGCTCGCTAAAAGCCGCGATTCTTTAAAGGCGCCAATCGTATTGCATGTAGGCGATCTCGTTAATTTTGATAACCAGCAGCAGTGGGACATTGCTTCGAAAGGTTATCAGATCCTGGATAGCGCCCGAATTCCTTACGCCATCGCCGTTGGCAATCACGACACCGAAGCCGTCGGTGTAAACAGCGGTAGCGCTGCACCTGGAAATGTGAACCAAAACCTCAGAAAAACGTTCAAATTCAATACGGCTTTCCCGGTAGCGCGATTTGCGAGCCAGCAGGGAAGGGCCGAGCCGAATAAAAGCGATAACGCATTTTACACCTTCAAAGCGGGCGGAAAAAAATGGATGGTGATCACACTCGAATTCTGCGCACGTGAATCAGTCGCCCGCTGGATGGATTCAGTAATGAACGCACACCCGGATCACAAAGCGATTGTGGTTACCCACTACCACCTTACTCCTGGTGCCCAGGTTGCACCAACCAATGCAGGTTATGGTGACATGAAAGTGAATGAGATCTTTGAAAAATATATTCGTCCGAATAAAAATGCATTTCTGGTAGTAAGCGGACATGTCTGCTATTCTGCAAGCAGAACAGACCGGGGGCCGGCAGGCAATACCATCTACCAGGTGCTGTCGGATTACCAGTGCAAAGACGACGGCGGCGGTTACATAAGACTGTTGGATTTCGATCTCAGAAAAGGAACGATCGCAGCGAAGATGTACAGTCCGTTTTATGATAAAACGCTCACAGACAGTTCAGCTTTCGTGCTAAGCGGGATCAGGTTTTAATAGGTTTTGAGCTCTGTCTTCTCATACACGAATCTCACTTTGGCGGTCTTCTCACCACTTGCCGTCAGAAACAACTCATAGCGTTTTCCCGCAGCGGTCACCACCAGCAGGGCGGTATTGGGGGGAATGGTACCAAGATTCTCCGCTATCATCTCCACTTCCTGAAACTTCGATCGCAGATCCATCGACACAAAGATGGTAATGGGTTTTTCTGTAAGCCGCTGGTGCGTAAGTACGATGTTGTTATTAACCCGGATACTTATGGTATCGCCGTCAATCTGACCATTGTCATAAAAGTCGAGCCGGATCTTCCCGGTGTCAACAACAATTTCCGGTATGTCTCTGAAAGCAGATTGCCTGATGCGCGAAAGTGTTATAACCCCCGCTTCGCAATTTGTAAGTGAATTCATGATCTGGCCTGTCCATCCACCTTCAAGTGTCTCCTGGTTAACGTTGCGTTTGTAGGTCAGTTCATATTTTTTTATGCAGATGTTACACTGCGCCGGAATTTTGTAAACAGTGACGCCAAGTTCCTGGAGTATTATTGTTTTGGTGACCGGATCGTACGAGCCGGTAAAATTCTTTTTTACATAATTGTCAACATCGAGGTAATGATAGGAGGAACCGGAAATCTGGTTACCCTTCACCGTGATTTGCAGTTCAATGTTGTTCACCGCGAAGCAACTGCGACCGATTTGAAGTGTGCCTTTCCAGTAACCTGAAATATCCTGCGCTGACGCCAGCAGGGGTGCAAGTAAGATCAGCAGTGCCAGCAGCATTTTAGCCATTAAAGTAAATTTACATTAGTGGACCCATCATAAGTAGCAGTGTCATGAATATTTTGTTTTTTTGATGTTTGTCTCAGACCCGACAATTTTGAACCAAATTTCTTATCATTACGAAAAACTTTCATGCGTTTCATCTGGCTGATACTTTCATTTTTCGCCCTGTCTTCTCTGGCAGTTGCTCAGAAAACTCAAACAATCAAACGAGGCAATCTTACCCTGAACTTTACTGTGCGGGATACCGCATTCAATCCGGCTTTGCAGGAGCGGCTTATAGAGACCTTCTTCAAAGTATATCCGCAACTCAGAAAAGATTTCAATCCGCTTGCTGACTCAACGGTGAATTTTGTAATTGATTCTGCTTACACGGGTGTAGCTGCAACAGGAGGTGGAAGAGTGGTCTACAATCCTGACTGGTTTCGTAAACATCCGGGAGATATTGATGTGGTCACCCATGAAGTAATGCACATTGTTCAAAACTACGGGCGCAGCGGCGGGCCGGGTTGGCTTACAGAAGGCATTGCCGATTACGTACGGTTTAAATACGGAGTAGATAACCCCGGCGCAAACTGGTCGCTGACGCCGTTCAAAGAAACGCAGAGCTACACCAACAGTTACCGCATTACGGCAAGATTTCTCGAATGGCTGGAAACGCATGGCAACAAAGGACTTGTCAGGAAACTCGACGCAAGCCTCAGGTCCCATACGTTCACACCCGAAATATGGAAAACGGAGACGGGTAAGACCCTGGATGAACTCTGGTCAGGGTATTCAGCCAATCCTGCTTTATAAAACCTGAATTATTTAGTGCCCGGAACCCGTATTGAAGGCTGTTCCGGACATTTCATATTCAAACCGCTTTTCGTTTGTTCAATGCCTGAATGGTCAGCGCTGCAACCAGACCTCCGATGAGGTACCAGCTGACCGTTAGTATCGCGGTTTTGTTTGTTTTGGTGATGGGCGCATCACTAAGCCCCATAGGCTTAGTAAGCTTCAGTGCGCCTATACCGGCCGACAGGCCATAGCCTGCGCCCCGAAGCAGCGTTGACTTTTTTTTCCCGGCACCGATCATGCTGAAATAAAGCGCATTGCTTACGAGATCACCGGCCAGCGTTGCTGCGTATAATTTGTTGCCTGTTGGAGGTGTTCCACCCAGTGCCGCAATCGATTTCGACAAGGCTTCTTCTCCTACCAGTTGTACCTGAGGCGCATCGGGATCGAGCTTCCTCGCCACTTCGTGAATGATGTTGAGTGCGACTGCACCTGCCAGTCCGCCGATCAGATTATGAATGAATTTCATGCGTTATAATTTACTTCCGAACGCGTGCAAATAAAAGGCCACCGCCTTGATCATTTAACCGTGATGGTCTTGCGGGAATTACCAATGAGCCCATCCATGTTACTGCCCTCGATAACGATTGTATAAGTGCCCGGGTAGTCTGCAGCATAAAAGGAAAGTTTTGCTTTTCCATTGATGTCTGTAATCAGGTTCGGCTCCCAGTGAATGGTTGAACGCGTATCGGTTCCCATTAGTGCGTTGAGACTGCTGTCGGCAGAATACTTTGGTGAGTAGAATTTTAACGGAGATGTCAGCGGCAGCGGCTTGTACAGATACACACCGGGAATTTTTTTAAGAAATGGACCATGGCCTGCAAAAGTGGTTACTTCAATAAAAGCATGTTCGTAAAAACGCGCAAGAGGATCCGGAATATATTCCCTCGTATAACTCATCTGGTACCTCCCGGTTTTCATCAGTTCGACACCTTTAATGTCTTCAGCGGAATAGAAATTTAAAAAGGTATTGTAGTAATCAAACATCGACATCCCTTCAGGCAGGAAGCGGTCCACGACCATGCCGTCAATTACCAGGTGAAAGACCATGCTGTTAACCATGTACACCCGTTCTGATTTTCCGCCGATGTGAAATCCTTCTATATTTGTCCCGATCAGTTTACCCAGAGATATTTTTCCTGCTTTTTCCAGTTCTGCGGCGTTCATGGCAAAATCTGATTCCCCGGGCCCGTTAAGATTTTTTGAATCGCGGATAACTTTTTTCCCAATCACAAAGACTTCTTCCAGCGTCTGACTTTTTCCGGTAATTTCTGCTTTCGTTTCAAGTATACGGGAACTGCGCGTCAGGGCTGCATACCGTGCGGTATCAATATTTACATACCAGGGTAGTTTCTGAATGGGAATGCCGGAAATTACCGGTGGTTTGAATTCATTTACTTCAATCCCGACATTGAAGCTTTTCCCCCTCGCATTCCTTGCCTGGATCAAAAAACTTGCAGTATCAGAAGGAGGGAGGTCAGGAAATACAAATACGCCTGAGTCGTTCGTTTTTGTATCCATAAACAAAACGGGCGTTCGGGAAAATAAAACAACGCTGGTGTTTTTTACAGGTTTATTGAACAGATTCAGCACGCGGCCCTTTACTCCGAAGAAAGATTCGGCTTCATATTTAATTTCCGGCGATTTCTTCAACAGTGTATTCCAGTCAAAGCCACGCCAGCCCTGAGTTAGCATGAGGTTATCCAGGTTTGCGGCAACCGTTCCGCTGCTGTCATCACTGAAGTAATAACCGGGTTCTTCAATATTTCCTTTGATTTCAGAACTCAGGAGCATGGCGGAAACAATTGACAGGTCGGAACTACTTTCTGGTGTCACCTGGCTATTGTCTGTTACTGCAACAGAAAGGCCTGTCTGAACCGGATTGCCTTCCCTGTTCAGAACAGTTATTCCAGCAGAAATGCTGTCACGTATCGTGTAAAAATCTTTGTTGAAATCTATTTTAAAAGTCAACTCATCCTGCTTTCGGCGGATGAAGATCAGCCTTTCATTCAAGGGCACCTTGTCTGCCGAAAGCAGTGTAAATTTTATGACTCCGTCAGGAAAATATTTTTTGTCGATCTTAATGTGCGCAGGTGATTTCTTCAGTCCAATGCCAGCTCCCCAGCAGGGAAGGTTCCTGGCCTGCGCAACAAGCATGACCTGGGGCGATTGCTGGGCGATATCATTTGAACAGAAAATATCGACCACAATGGAATCAGAATGCACATCGTTAGTAATGCGCATTACAGTACCTGAAGCCTGGATTGCAGGAAGTGGCCAGGACTTTTGTCCCATGGAAGTATTCATCAGGGCCCGGTAGCGCTGATCGGGTTGCGGGGTAAATTCAAACGCTCCAATGCCCCTGTTCGTAGTTGCAAATTCAGTAATTTTTTCGCCCGCCTGGTTTACGATCAATCCCGAAACGTTTTTTCCAAGCCCGTTTTCGCCTATGTTTTTTATACCTACACGAGAGGTGATGCCGGCCACAAGTGCGCCCGATTCGGGAAGAAACTGCAGATCGGTGTACTCCGGCCGGTCAATCAGTACAGGCACATAGAATTTCCCACCGGTCGCATCTTTCTGCCTGTTTTCCAGTGTAACGGTAAGGTCACCACGCAGGCTCCGCTGCGGAAGGGGGAAGCGGAAAGCGATGTTTCCATTTACGTCGCTTACAAAGCTGCTTCTTTCAATCGTTTTGCCGGCTTCCAGCATACGCAGCTGAAAAGGGTTTGAACTTACAGGTTGATTTTTTGAATTTTTAATTCCCAGATTTATTTCGGAGAACTGCTTTTCTCCGCTGTTGCTGATGTCAGATTTCAGCGTGATCAGCCAGGGCTTTACCGAGACGTCGTTTACATAAAAACGTTTCTTGAATATCTGGGTTTCGCCAAAGTTTAGCATCCAGCTCGTGTATGCTTTAAGCACGTAGGCGCCGGGAGGAAGTTTCGAATCAAGCGAAACATTTCCCCAGGAGAGCCCGAAATTCACGGGGATGCTCATCCGCTTTACAAGCCGGTTGGTATCGTCCGAAATTTCCACATACATCATTCCGCTTTTTATGCTCGCAGAAAGGTATGCGGCATCAAAAAGGTAGGCTTTGAACCACAAGGTATCCCCTGAATAATACCAGGGTTTGTCAAGGTGTAAATAAAGTTTTTCGACAGGATATTTTTCGACTGTCTGCTGAACGGAACTGATCAGTTCAGAAATAGCAGCAGTCTTGTTTTGTTGACCGTAGGAATAGGTTGAGCATATAATACCGGTTAGCACGCCGATGCACAGCAGGTTTTTCTTCAAGGATAACAGGCAGTTAAGAAATCGCATGGCATGCTTTTTATACCTCCCAAAATAAATAATCGTACAATATGAAAACGAACTTTTCCCGCCTTATGCAGTATTGCGTGGCAGCAGCAGTGATTACTGCGTCAGTATCCTGTGGCAACAATACAGGAGATTCTGCAGAAAAAGAACAAAAAGACAGTATTTCAAAAGAGAACAAACAGGTTGACCTGAAGCCAGCCGGTGCAGCGCCGGCATGGGGACCTTCGATAAAACCTGAGATGCAGGTAGTTATTGAAACGCTGGGCAAACTTGGCGGCAAACCGATCGAAACTCTCGATGCAAAGGAAGCCCGTCAGCAACCGACTCCAACGGATGCCGTGCTAACCGTTATGAAAAATAACGACATGACCATGCCACCGGCTCTTTGCGATACTACCGGACAAGACATTCCAATCACCGGCGGCACAACTCACGTACGCATATATACGCCGAAAGAAGGTACGGCACCTTTCCCTGTCATTGTATATTATCATGGTGGCGGATGGGTGATCGCTGACCTCGATGTTTACAGTGCAAGTCCGCAGGCGCTCTGCGAACAGGTGGGTGCAGTTGTCGTATCTGTTGAATATCCACACGCTCCCGAAAACAAATTTCCGGCTGCACACAATGCAGCATTTGATGCCTACAAATGGGTTACGCAGAACACTGCTTCAATAAAAGGAGACAGCTCTAAGATTGCCCTTGTAGGTGAAAGTGCCGGTGGAAACATGGCAGCAAATGTCAGCATCATGGCTCGCGACAAAAAAATCAGGATGCCGCTTTACCAGGTACTGGTTTATCCCGTTGCCAACAATGACATGTCTTCTGAAAGCTATGTAAAGTATGCTGATGCCAAACCATTGAACAAAGCCATGATGGGATGGTTTGTGAAGAACACCTTTACTTCACCATCGCAGGCAGCTGACCCGCGCATTAGCCTGGTAAAAGCTAACCTTGCAGGATTGCCAAAAACGCTCATTATTGGTGCCGAAATTGATCCGTTGATGACCGAAGGAAAACTACTGAGTGATAAGCTCAAGGCTGCAGATGTTGAAACAGACTATGAACTGTACAACGGTGTAACGCACGAGTTCTTTGGAATGGCTGCAGTGGTACCACAGGCGAAAGAAGCGCAGGCACTGGCTGCAAAAAAACTGAAGTCGGCTTTTGGAAAATAATCTTCCGGAGCAATAAAATTAAAAAACCGGCTGCCTCAGCAAGAGACAGCCGGTTTTTTGTGTTGCTCAGGAAAGGCCTGATAAATCTTCAGCAAATAGGGGGGGTATGACAGGTTCCAGAGGTCATTGAAGGAACTCCGGACAGCATACCCACGGATCATTATTTTTCAATCACACCGCCCTTCCGGATTGGAGACGTTTGAGCGGGCCAGGTACCAGGTTGACCGGTTCTTGGATTGTTCGGCAAGGTCGCTCTTTCGTTTGAGGTCTTCTGCGGATCTTCACTTGCCATGTAAGCCATGATCGCAGCAAGGATCGCGTTGTTCCTTACATCATCCCAGACAATCTTGTCATAGGTATCGCGGTTTGTGTGCCAAGTGTAATTGCTATACGACCAGCTCAGCGAGCTTAACGAAAAACCCGGAGCACCGGCAGCTACAAAAGAGGCAAAGTCAGATCCGCCACCACCTGGTGTTCCCGGAAAACTCATCTTCACCGGTATGCGAATAGAATCCGGTGCAGCAGCTATCCATCTTGGCAGGAACTCCGATGCTTTTGCAAATCCCTGTCCGGACAGATTTACTACGCGTCCCGTTCCATTGTCCTGATTAAATAACGCCTGTAAATTTTTTACGATTTCAGGATGATCTTCAACAAAAGCGCGTGAACCATTCAGTCCTTCCTCTTCACTTCCCCAGTGACCGACGAGGATCGTACGCTTAGGATTGGGATAAACCTTTTTCAGAATTCTCATGGCTTCCATCATCGTCAGTGTACCTGTACCGTTGTCAGTAGCACCTGTTGCGCCATCCCATGAGTCAAAATGGGCAGAGAGCATTACGTATTCATCAGGTTTCTCGCTTCCCTTCATTTCTCCGATGGTGTTGTAAGTCGGCACCATTCCGTTTTCTTTTGAGTCAGCGCGAATGCTGAGTTTCGGAACTGTGCCACCATCCAGCAGTCTGAAAAGCAGGCTGTAATCTTCGAGAGAAAGGTCAACAGTAGGAATTTTCGTTGTGTATGCCTGGAAGATCTTGTTTACGCCAAAACCTTGTGACCAGTTAGAAGTAATGATGCCAACGGCGCCAGCTTTTTCGAGAGCAGCGTGCAGGGTTCTGGCTGTGTAGCCGGTTTTCTGTATACGTTTCTGCCAGGCTGCAGTTTGTGCGCTGCGGTCGGTGCGCATTTTATCAAAGGATTCTTTCCGGGCAAATTCCTGCCAGTTGTAATCAGGTCTGCCTGTTGGTTGAGCCATTGACACCAGTACGAACTTTCCTTTTACAGCCGGAAGCCATTTCTGAAAAGCGACGGAGTCGGCGAGGTCAGGTATGATCACCGTTTCTGCTACCACATCTTTCCCTTTGGTAGAAGGTGACCAGGCCAGTTGTGTTCCTTCCAGCGACTTTACACGGGGAGAAATCATATCGATGTGAGAGATTCCTCTTTCCCATCCTCTCCATTCGCCCCACTTTTCATTGCGGGCAGTTACCCCCCAGCTTTTGTACTTGGCCACGGCCCAGTCATTGGCCTTCTGCATAAGCGGTGTACCTACCAGGCGGGGCCCTATCTTATCAAGAAGTTCATGACCCAGTTTTTCAAGTTGAGAGTTGTCGGTTGCCTCTTTTACGATTGCGGCTACTACAGCATCCTGAGTTTGTGCTGTGACCGTTTGGAAGCCGGCCGCCGCTGCCAGACAGAACATAGTAAAGCTTCTGGCAGATGATTGCAGTTGTTTGGTTGAAAGTTTCATCCGCCGAATATATTGAATGAATCAACATCACAATCCGCCGTGGGCAGGGCTTTGAGAGGTATGGCGCGTAAAACCCCTCATTTTTATGTCATATCTGAAAAAAAAATATTGAAATATGTTTCACTATGTATCTTTAAAGGTCGATCAAAATCAAAAATTAACGCTACAAATGAGAAAACTCTGTCTGCTCATGATGGGTTTGCTGTTTCTTGCAGCACCCGTACTCGCACAAAAAATTATCAAGGGAAGAGTGACCGATGATAAGGGTCGTCCGCTCCCGAACGCAACCGTTACCATTAAAGGAACGCAGCGTGCTACCGTCACAACGGAAGACGGTACCTATACACTTACGCTTCCTGCCGACGCAAAAACACTCGTATTCAGTTCGGTTGGTATGTCACCGATCGAATACCGGGTAGGAAGTTCAAACGAAATCAATGTTGCTTTGAATGCAGGCGACCAGGCACTTAATGAAGTGGTGGTTACCGGTTATACTTCACGCAAAAAAAGTGAATTCACCGGTGCCGTTGTTCGCGTTGGTGCAAAAGACATCGAGCAGTTGCCACTTGCATCTTTCGAACAGATGTTGCAGGGCCAGGCTCCCGGTGTTTACATTGCTTCCGGTTCAGGACAGCCGGGAACAACTGCACGGGTGAATATCCGTGGGGTGGGATCATTCGGTAACGTAGATCCGCTTTACGTAATCGATGGTGTTCCCGTTGAAACCAACGTTTTCCGTACGCTTAATCCGAATGATTTTGAAACAGTAGACGTGCTGAAAGATGCAGCAGGTACCGGCCAGTATGGTAGCCGTGGTGCAAACGGGGTTATTGTGATTACCACGAAACGCGGTAAGGCAGGAAAGACCCAGACCAGCTATCGCGGACAAACCGGATTTTCTGAAGCTCCAAGTCAGAAAAATCTCACCATGATGACCACTGCACAGCGTCTTCAGTACGAAGAGCAGGTGCTTGGCGGACCAACCGGAATTTTATCCAGCACTCAGCTTACGGGTTATCCGGGGTGGGACTACAGCCCATCGAACCCGAGATTCCAGGGTCTTTCAGCAGAAAACAAAGCCAGAGGCACGGCCATACTAGATTCCATCAGGCAGATAAATACAGACTGGCCTAGTGTATTCTTCAGAAACGGAAAGTTCAGACAACATGAACTGAATGCTTCCGGCGGTGGAGAAGGGTTTAACTTCTATACTTCACTTTCTTATTACAACCAGGAAGGTGTTCTTCAGCGTTCAGACCTGGACAGATATACGTTCCGTGGAAACCTTGATTTCAAAAAGGATCGTCTTTCTGTAAACATTCGTTCAGGCGCGGGCTTCAGCCAACTGAGCGGGGTGGAATCAGAAGCGGGTATTGCACTCGCGAATCCGATCGCAGCAGCCTATCTGGAACTTCCTTATCGCCGGCTCTATCTTCCTAACGGTAGCGTCAACACAAGTGCGAGCCAGATTGCAACCAACGCATTTGACCGTGCCAATACAACCACCAATCTTTCAAACCAGTTCAAGGGAAGTCTTGCCCTTACGGCGCAGTTTGATATATGGGGTGGAATCGCCTTTAAATCCACCAATGGTGTTGACTACAGAAATACAAACAACAGCCGGTTCATCAACCCGAATTCCTATGCAGGCACTTTGAGTGTGATTCCTACAGGCGGTACAGCCGGTCAGGGCTCGTATAGCGAAAGCAACTCAGAAAATCTGCAGTTGATCTCAACAACCGGTTTTGTTTTCAATCACACCTACAACGACAAACATGCTTTCAGTGCTGTTGCAATGATGGAAGTGATCCGCAACAAGAACAGGAATAATTCCTTCACCGGTTACGGCATCAACAGCCGACTCCTTAACACGCCTGCAGGTATTACACCAGGTTCTGCAGGAAATAATCTGATTCCAATCGTAAGCGGCGGTAAATCGCTCAGCGGAATCTTTTCTTATTTCGCCGTGGCCGATTACACGTACGACCAGCGCTACACAGTTTCAGGAAGCATCAGAAAAGATGCGCCATCCCAGTTGCCTGTTCAGAACAGACAGAACGTTTACTGGACAGCAAGCGGAAGCTGGAATGCAGGAGCTGAAAACTTCATGCAGACCCAGAACTTCATGCAGGATCTTCGCATCAGGGCCAGTTATGGTGAGGTGGCGAATATCAATGGACTTAATTCTGACTTTGGTTACATTCCATCTTATGCCTCGAGCAACTATGCAGGCATAACTGCTACGGTTCCAAGTTCACCGGGCAATCCATTCTATAAGCTGGAAACGCAGATCATCTCAAACATCGGAACTGATTTTGCAATCCTCGATCGTCGAGTTCGCATCACAGCTGATTATTACATAAAGAACTCGAGCAACCTGTTCCTTTCTCAGCAGATCAGCCGAACCACAGGGTTCAACAGCCTGAACACCAATATCGGAAAGATGCGCAACCAGGGGTTTGAATTCGATGTGAAGATTGACGTTATCAAGTCAAATGATTTCACACTGAATCTGGGCATAAACGGAGCGACCCTGAAAAACAGGATACTTGACATGGGTCAGATCACTGAGCTCGCAGCTGGAACCGGTATAAGCCGTGTTGGCCTTCCGTTCGGTACCCATTACGCTGTTGGATATTCAGGTGTAAACCCACAAACCGGTTTGCCTATTTATCAGACGTTAACCGGCGATACCACTTCGAACTATTCTGCAGCAAACAGCCGTGCTACATTCGGTACCTACCTTCCATCTTTTACAGGTGGCGCCTCGTTTGACATTTTGTGGAAAGGCTTTGCATTATCAGGATTGTTTTCCACTGCACAGGGTGTAAAACGTTTCAATAATGAATCGTTCTTTTATGAAACAACCAATGCCAACCTGGCTTATAACAAAAGCGTAGGCATGTTGCAGACCTGGCAGAAGCCCGGCGACATTACTGACTACCAGAGAATTTCTTCTCCACGTCAGTTCAGCAGCAAAGACATTCGTGATGCCTCTTTCGTGAGATTCCGTAACCTTACTGCAAGCTATACGTATGCACTTAAGGACAGCAAATACCTGCGTAGCATCCGCATCTGGGGACAGGGCCAGAATCTGTACACCTGGACAAAATGGACAGGTTTCGATCCGGAAGAAAGCAACAACATCGCTACGTACGAATTTCCAAATCCCAGAACGTACACACTGGGCATTGACGTAAACTTTTAATAACTGATAATTGTCTTTAAGATGATGACTTCTATAAAAAAACTTGGTCTGCTTGTCCTTTTTGCAGGTGTTTTCACTGCCTGTGAAAAGAAGGTTACAGAACTGAGACCAATCGATATTATCCCTGCTGACATCGCCATCACGACCATCGGCGATGCAACAAATGCTGTTAACGGTATTTACGGAACCTGGAGCGCCCGTCGTTCTGTTTACATCAATGCGCTGATCTCGGATGAAGTAAGGCTGGGAACAGGTGGTGAGTACCGCAACGTAGGAAATGGCTTGTTCAACTGGCAGAACACTTCCGATGCGCAGGACTGGCGCGACACTGAAACTGGAGGCGTATTCACAAATCTTTATGCCGTAATCGACAGGGCAAACAGAATTCTTGAACTTCTGCCGCCGGTTCCTACAGCGACACCTGCACAGGACACGTTAAAAAGCCAGTATCGCGGTGAAATGCTTGCTGCGCGGGCACTTGCACACCTTGAACTGCTGCGTTTGTATTCTGAAACAGGAGAATACGCTGCAGATAAGGCAGGAGTGGTTCTTCAGACTGAATACGTAAAAAATGTAAACACCTACAGGCCAAAAAGGAATACTCAGGGCGAAGTGATGACGCAGATCCTTGCAGATCTTGCCGCTGCCAAGCCGCTGATTCCGACTTCATTTGTAAACATCAGTCGCCTGACGCGTAACGCTGTTGTAGCAGCGCAGGTTCGTGCTGCCATCCATACTAAAAACTGGCAGGAAGTGGTTACGCGTGCAAATGAGTTACTTGCTCTTCAGCCAATCACGCCGAGAGCATCATACGCAGCACTCTGGACAACGAAGATCCTTCCGGAAAATCAGACCTCCGAAGTGATCTGGAAGCTTAACATCAATTCCGCCAATGCAGGAAGCGCGATCGGAACACTGTTCCAGGATGCAGGTAACGGCGCTCTGCAGGCTGGTCCGGCAGTTAAACTGATGAATACTTTTGATCAGGCTAACGACATCCGTTTTACCACGTTCTTCAGAACAACTCCAAGAAACCTGATCTCCAAATACGGTGCTTTCTTTGCAACAAACGGAGTTAATAATGGTGAAAATTTTCAGTATGACATTAAAATGCTGCGTAGTTCTGAAGTGCTGCTTTCCCGTGCTGAAGCTTATGCAGAACTAAATAATCTCACGGCTTCCAATACTGATCTGGCCGCATTGCGTACCGCTCGTATTACAGGATATGCGCACACGGCTATAACAGATAAAGCTGCAATGATCAGCGAAATCCTTAATGAACGTTACAAGGAGCTGTGCTATGAGGGTCATAGATATGTTGATCTGAAACGCCGTAGTCTGCCAATCGTAAGAGACGCTGCTGACGCCGGCGGTCTTGCGGCATCAGTTGTACTGCAACCTACGGCACCAAAATATATTCTGCCGATTCCACAACAGGAATTGTTTGCGAATCCTAACTACGGACAAAATCCCGGCTACTAGGGAGCGCGTCCCGGCATGCACATTGAAGGCCGAATACATTCGTTTTGTTTTGTTAGAAGTCCCTGCACCTGCAGGGACTTTTTTTTAGGCACCTGCGAGGACTTCTTGCTTTACATCTCATCCGCAGGAGAGGAGTGTGTTATAAAACGGATTTAAGTGATGCCGCAGCCTTTTCTGCACGCAGCGGCAAGTTCGCAAGCCCGGCGCGCCGGCGCAGAAAACTTCTGATGAAATTTTATTTATCGAAGAACTTCAATAAATAACTCCTACATTTGTTCCTGTAAACACGCTTTTATGGATGCCAAAAAAGCAGAAAAGATTTCGAAAGCCCTCTCAGATCCGAACAGGCTTACGATTCTGAAAGAAATAAAAAAAAGTAAGGATTGCCTCTATTGTTCTGATCTGAATCAGACAATAAGCCTGGCACAGCCCTCTATTGCTCACCACCTCAAGCAGCTCATTGAATGCGAACTGGTGACCTCGGATAAAGACGGCAGGAACGTGCGTTATTACCTGAACAGCAAATTACTGGATGATTACATCGGTTTTCTTGAGAGCCTGAAACTGTAGTTTTTTTTTGCTCTCATTTATCGAAATATTTGAATAAATCTATAACCTTCAAAATTTACTCCCATGACAGACAAAAAAGCTTTCATCTACACCATGGTGACCTTTGCGATTCTTACCCTTGTTTCCTACATTGCAAATGCCTGAACCGCAGCTTCGGTCAGTTAACGCCTGGCAACAGCACTTCTCAGAGAATTAGACGTGTCGAAAGCCAATGTTCCCGGCTTCAGCAATGGTGGCCACACCGCCATGCAGCCTGGCATCAGGCACGCTCAACTGGTAAATAAACTGACACTTGCCTCGGCTTTCTATAAGCGGGAAGAATTTCATGCTGAGTTCGGGGCATTTATATCCTCATGCAACAATTGCCCTGATCAACGCTTTTCCTGCCAGGTAACCTATTTCTCGTGGAGATGCTGGAATAACACAACGACGCGCCAATCAAGCAGAGTCTGACAGGGATACGGAAGCGAAAACTCAAACGGATACTTAATGGGAATCCAGCGTCATCAGATATTCTGAAGCACTGTCCTGATCCAGATAAAGTTTTGCATGCGGATGCCTTCTCAACGATGTGGAAGGATATTTTGCGCTGATTTCATCAACAAGCGTATGCCTGATCGCCGGTGCCTTTGATTTCGCAGGCACCATACAAAAAATATAGTTCGAGCTCATCAAAGCTGGTATGGTAAGGGTGTAAGCAAAAGATGGCACTTCCTCCAGCGAGGGAAAACATCCATCATTAACCTGCTGTTGCTTGCAGGTGTCGTCGATGTCGACAACTTTCACTTTTTCCGGGTCGTTAAAGTCGGCAACATGCGGGTCGTTAAAAGCGATATGGGTATTCTCGCCGATGCCCATTAAGGTAATGTCGATTGGGTACTGGCTGATCAGTTCGGCATATCGCCTTGCTTCTTCATACTGATCTTTTCCGCCTTCGTTAAGAAGATGCAGCGATCTCAGCGAGACATGATTAAAAAATCGGTTCCGCAGATAGGAACCAAAACGTTGCGGATGGTCAGCCGGCAGTCCGATGTATTCATCCATGTGGAAGGCGTTGACGCGGCTCCAGTCGATACCGGGAGCAACGACAAGGGCATCGAGGAATTCATTCTGCGATGGGGCGGCCGCAAAAACCATGTTGATGGTTTCTTTTTTCGACAACAGATCTCTGATAAGATCAGCCGCCTGGCTGGCCGATTCCCTGCCCATTTCCTGACGGGTTCCATAAATTTCTACCTGCAGATTGTCTATCGTGAAATGCTTCATGTCTTTCCTGATTTAATCAATGCCAGCCTGCAAAAACATCCATTTGTTGCAGACTTCTCTGTTGCCGCCGGTACAATTGTGCAGAGTGCAAAACAGCCTGCCGGATTCAAATTAGATCAATTCTCGTTAACGTACACGAAAAATTGTGGAAGAGCCTAGTTTTTGTAAAACCTGTAGTTCTCCCGGGTAATGATATCAATCGGCATGTGTTGCACCATGTCAGGATTTTTACTGAAAACCAGCTTCTGCACCATCGAGGTCACTCCGCGGTAACCCTGTTCTTCCGGCTTATGGCAGATCAGAAAATCAATCGTTCTGTTTTCCAGGTATCTGAGGTTTTCTTTCAGAATATCGTAACCTATAAGCATGATCCCTGTGCGTTTTTCGCGTTCAAGAAATCTGGCAACCAGAGAGACGCGGGAATTGGAAACGAAGATTGCTTCTATGTCAGGATGCTTTTTAAATACAGCAGAAAGGCTTCGGGCCACGGGACCAAAACCAGCGCTGCTTATGGCAAGTCGGATGATGCCGGGAGGCTGTCCATTTTCCTGGAAATATTGTCGAAAGCCCTTGCCGGTCAGAGAATCGTAATCACCCTTGTCAATTTCCACCAGCAGAACCTTGCTGAGATTGCGGTTACCAAAGGCCATCAGGTGAGCAACCTGGTAGCCGCTGGAAAACTTATCAGGACCAATATAGGAAACTGCCTCAGCTGCTTCAATAGTTGAATCTATCAGGATCACCGGTTTCTCTTCTTCACTACAGCCCTGAAGAAATTCAGCAGCAGAAGCAGGAAAAACAGGAGCAAGTATGATCCCGTCAGCTTTAAGCTTAAGCACTGCTTTCGATTGTCGAACGAACGTACTTTCGTCTGACAGATCAAAGAGGAAAAATTTCAGTTGGATGCCATAATTTTTAAACTCTTCTGCTGCCCGGTTGATCCCGAGCAGAGGCGAGTTCCAGAAATCAACTTCCGCCAAAGCCTGCGGAATAAGAATAGCAATGAGGTATTTTTTTCGCGAAGCAAGCCGACTTGCCAGTATGTTGGGCTGGTAGTTTAGTTTCCCAATGATCCTGTTTACTTTATCCTTTGTTGCCTGGGAGACACCTGCCCTGTCGTGAATGACGCGATCAACTGTTCCGATAGATACCCCGGCTAACCGGGCAATCTCTTTTACACCCGAATAGGAATCCTTTTTCTTAGCCATTTGCCGTTATTTCTTTCTGGAAAAAATGCGACTGATCAAACTGCCTTTTCGAATGGATTCAACAGAGGAGGAAATTGTTTCTCCTAAAGCGCTGTCTACATACTGCACATCATCCATCCGAATGCCACGTTCGAGTTGTCGCGGATACAAAAGCAGGAAACTATTTGCCTCAAAGTAAGTAGAAAGATTATAGGGGAGTTTGTCCAGTCCGGCGTGATAGGAGGGATGTCCTTTTCTGGAACCAACAACAACCAGCAAATCGTTCTTTTTGAGCTCCCTGGTAAAAACAAGGAAGTCGTCCCAGTTGCTGAAATCGGTGAAACTCATTTTTCCTTCCAGTTTCAGCGACACTTGAAAAGCTTTTAATTCTGCAATGGTTTCAGGTGATGCAAAGAAATCGAGTTCAAGTCCGGATTCTTTTGAGATCGTTACGAGTCTGGAAAACCAGTGTCCGAAGCCGGGTTCAAGTTCAGCCTGCAAACTTACCACCACGACCAGTCTGCGGAGCGTATTAAATGGCTGCACCGATTTGTAAATAAATACCGTCTCAGGCGTATGACGAAGTACGCGTTCGGCTGTTTGTCCGAGAAAATTTTTCTGGTTTGTGCCGTGATGAATGCCAATAAGCAGATCGGTTATGTTCTGCTCTTTCAGGGTGTAGATGATGCCGTTGCTGACGCTAACATCGAACCGCGTGATCGGCGTGATCACGTGACCGGTGGCCGCTGCATGATGCACAGCGTGCTGACTCATCTTTTTGGCCATCGCTTCCGTTTTGTTCTCCGCACTTTCATCGCTGATCACATTCAGCGTATAAACCGGAACAGCGCTGTGTTTCGGCGTGAGCATCAGGCCAAAATCGATCAGCTCAGTAACTGTTTCAGGATAGGCCAGGCAGATCATGATGCGCTCGTTACTTTCCTCTGTAACCGGTTCATCCTGTTCGAGCACCAGTTTCTGTGCGGTTCGTTCCACTACGAAGGAACTTAAGGTACAGGTGATGAGAATCATCAGCACAACGCCATTGAGCACATCTTCATTAAGCAGACGTATGGGTTCACCAGTAGGCGTTTCGCCGATGATGATGTTGTAACCGACTAAAACAACAGCAAGCGTTGCACCTACACGGGCCGTACTGAGGCCAAAGATCATCTGTCTTTCTGCTTTACCGAGTTTGAAACTTTTCTGAGTAGCAAGTGCCGCCAGGAATTTACCCGAAATGGCAAGTGCGGTCATGATCATCGCCACCTTCAGCGCTCCGAAGCCCTTAAACAGCACAGAAATGTCGACCAGCATTCCTACACTGATCAGAAAAAATGGTATGAAAAAAGCATTGCCTACGAATTCAATCCTGTTCATCAGGGGTGAGGTAAGCGGAATAAACCTGTTGAGTGCAAGGCCGGAAAGAAAGGCACCTACGATCGGTTCCAGGCCTGCCAGTTCGGCCAGGAAGGCGCCGAGGAAGACCATTGCAAGCACAAAAATGTATTGCGATACCGGGTCGGCAAATTGTTTGAAAAACCAACGAGCGATGGCTGGGAATACGAGGAAGATAATGGCTCCGAAAATAATTGTGGCTACAATCAATTGTAGCCAGAAACCTGTGCTGATTTCACCTTTCGTCATTCCTGTGACGCCTGCTAAAACCAGCAGCGCAAGAATGTCGGCGATAATGGTACCGCCAATAGTGAGAGTCACCGATCTGATTCTTGCCAAACCATATTTGTTCGTGATAGGGTAGGCAAGAAGTGTATGCGATGCCATCATGCTGGCTATAAGCAGTGATGAGGCAATGCTGAATCCAAGCAGGTAAAGGCCGCCAGAAAATCCAAGAACAGCCGGGATGATGAACGTGAACAGTCCGAATACAAAACTCTTTACCCGATTTTTCCGAAACTCTTCGAGGTCAATCTCAAGCCCGGCAGTAAACATGATGTAAAGCAGTCCCACTGTTCCAAAAAGTACGATGCTGCTGTCACGTAAGAGCAGATTAAACCCGTAAGGACCAACGATGACACCGGCCAGAATTAAACCGATGATGTGCGGAACCTTGATCTTGTTAAAAAGTATAGGAGCAAAAAGAATAATAAAAAGCACCAGTGAGAAAACGATCACCGGGTTGCTCAGGGGCAGCGAAAAGTCTAGCGCGTTCAGCAGGATCATATACCGGATTTCGTTATTGTATTTTTTTCAGTTGCAGGGCATAAACGACCTTGCAATTGTTATCCTGAATTATTTCACGGTCTCCGCTCATGGAGGTAGAATCACTCAGCTGCAACCTTATTTTCATGCTTACATCAGGTGTCGCCCGTGTGCTGTCGCGGCGTTCTCTCAACTCAACAGAATTCTCAAAAGCATAACCGTTATATGATCTGATGAAAGTGTTTTTTGTCATTGCTCGTACAAACAGCGTGTACCCGATGTAAGAAACCGTCCATTGCTCGGTACGGCTGTCGCCCACTGCGAAACCGGTACAGTTTGATTCTGTACAGGTCATCCTGACCTGCCAGTCGCCTGTAAGTGCTGGCTGGTAGTACCTTGAAGAGTCAGGCTTTGCATTCACTTCCCTTCCAACTTTGGCAGCTTTCAATTTTGACTCAGCGGCCTCAACAATTCGCTCCCGGTTGACCAACTCAGCTTCCCGCTGGTTGAGTGCTGTTTCCTTCTCCTGCAGTGCTTTTTCACGGCCACTGAAATCACAACTGACAAACAGCGTCAGGAATAACAACGAAGAAAAATATTTTACAAGCCTGCACATATTAGTAAAACTATATACTTATTTAAATGCACTCTTATTGCCGCAATGATTATGCCCCCGATGCAACTGAAAAAGACATGCCGGCAAAGTAACAAGTAAATTAATCGGAGCAGCGATTATTTGCCGCAAATCGGAGGTCAGTGGGTAAGTAATCGCTTCAGACTGTTACCATAAAATCTGATTGAAGCGGAATCACTCACTGATTGCTCAAATTTATTGCAGACTATATCATTGAGCGTTGCTGATGCGTGACTGTTCAGTTTCAGCGACAGCAGATCAACATGGTTCAATTGCTCAAAATCGATCGAAGCACCTCTGGTCGCCTCAATAAAACAATGCTCTATTTTCAGTTTGCTGCACCGCAGCTGTGCTGAACTATCAAGCTGTAAAAACAGGTGATCTGAATCAAACCCGGTGATAACGGTGTTCGATCCTGTCAGCTTCAGGTAGTCGAGGAGGGGCGCTGTGATGATCAATTCTACAACACAATCCCCGGGCTTTTGATACGTTTGATTGGCTACCTTGAAGTTTAGCGCGAGAGAATCTTCTGACTGCTGCAGGGAAAAGAAGCTTTTACGCGATTTCATCAATTTCAGGCTGAACTGCTTGCCCTGCTGCAATTGGATGGCATAGCCGTTTCCACCGGTGATCGACAGTTTTCTGAAAGACCGTACAGGGATGGTTTCAAAATTTTTATAAGGGTCTGCGAGATCTGTCTTTTTGTATTGCGCAGCAAGTATCAGATCGCAGGCAATAGCGCCGGCGAGTAAAAATGTCACTAATATCAGGGATAGCAGGTTGCCTGTTTTCATCTGAATGCGGTTTCTTTTAATTTGAAATACATAATTCCCGCGAGAAGAACCGGCAACAGGAAATGAAAAAACACGGTGATTGCTGAATCGAGCTGCCCGGGCAGGTTTACGTACACATTTTCTCCTTTATGCACAAATTGGAAATAGTTGAATACTGCTCCGCCGTTGATGTGTTTTTCGCCGGTCAGGAGTGCAAGCAGCAAATTATTACCTGTATTGATGAGCGAAAACAAGACGATTATCAGCAGCAATGTTTTTAGAAAAGCCGCTTTTCTAAAAATTACACTTCCTGTCAGCATCAGAAGCTGGAGGTTGACAAAGAGATATACAAATTCGTAGAAATTATTTTTAAACAGATTGAGCGAATCAGGATGGTGGAAATTATCGGAGATGAGCAGAAGGAACATGTATTCAACCAGGTAGTAGGCAGATAAAAAGACAATAAGGTAATAAACGACCGAAAATAGTATGGCTACAACAACCTTCTCGGCAATGGAAGCGGGTAAGCAGATCTGCCAGACCGCCTTTGCAGGTGTACCGAGATCGCGCATGTAGGCAGCCGCAAAAAGGCTCCCCCCGCCAAGGAGCCCGAGCAGGAAGATGGCACGACTGGTGTCGCCGGTAAAACTGTTTCTGAAATGCCAGGTGATGGCAAACAGCAAGCCGAAAATCGCCATCAGCGCGGTAAAGCCTACCAGGTAAGTTCGTTGATTCTCTTTCCATTCGCGTTTGCTCAGCAGCAGTATTTTCTGAAGATGGATCATGCGTTTATGATTGAAGTGAATTTTTCTTTCAGTGACAAGGTTGCATTGAAAAGCACCTCGATGTCCAGGTATGATTCCTTTCCGTCTTTATTGGAATATATCGCTGATCTTCCGCCCGGAACCGGTTCTGAATACAGCGCATTTTCATCGGCATCATTTCCGATAATTGTAAAATACAGTTTGTGTTGCAGCAGCTTCTTGTCGGCATGCAGTAGCATGTTGCTGTCATCCATGATCAGGATACTGTCTATCAGATCATCCAGGTCGCGCACCTGGTGTGTTGACACAATAGTGATCTTCTCATCGAGTGCCGTTTCAGCAACCAGTTTTCTGAACTGAAGCTTCGATGGAATATCAAGTCCATTTGTGGGCTCGTCCATAATCAGCAATGTTGTGTTCGTTGCAAGTGCAAAGGCGATGTAAAGTTTTTTCTTCTGACCAAAGGAAAGCTGCTGCAGGTGCAGGTCACTGCCGAGGTTGAACGTTGCGAGGTTCCGCTCGAAGTCCTGTGCAGAAAAGCGCGGGTAAAATGCAGAATAGATTCTGACGAAGTCCGGGAGAGAAAGTTTCGGCAGGTCGGTCTCCTCCGGGATAAAGAACATTTCCTGAAGAAATGCACTGCTTCTCTGCCTGGGTTCCTGTCCAAATACCGTACAGCTTCCTTCTGTTGGTATCAGCAGCCCGGCAATATTTTTAATCAGGCTTGATTTACCTGCACCATTTTTTCCAAGTAGTCCGTAAACCTTGCCTGGTTGCAAACGTAGATCGAGTGCATTGAAAAGTACTTTTCTCCGACTGTACCGGTAGCTGAGTTTTGAGATAATGATCATGCGGGTAAAGGAATACCGCTCTGTCTGAAATCGGGAAAGATTTCGATCAGACGGGCTGATCTTTCGACAAGCAGTTGATTTTTGCTGGTCGGCTTAAACATAAATTTCGTCAGCGCAAATCAGGCATTCGTCGTTGATGTTTACAGCTCTGATAAAAACTTCAGATATTTAAGCATGTCACCAGAGCGCGTACTGCAGAATTTCCGCAGCAAGAAATATGGACGGCTTCTGCTGCACGGGATGATGTGGTTTTTCTATTGCATGGCCCTCTGGTATCTGGAGAGCATTTCATTTAATCCTTACAGAAATATCTGGGTATTCATTTCAGCTTTGAAACAGACGGTTTTAACTGCGCTGATATTTTATCCCCTGGTATATTATGTCTGGCCGGCATTGTTTCTCCGGAAAAAATACTTTCTGTTTGTCGGCACCCTTCTTTTGCTCATCGTTATCTATGGCATACTGGATTCCCTCACCGACCAGATAATTCTTCTGCGTTGTAAAGCCTGCATGGAAAGGGTCAGGAACGATCAGCTCAATTATTACAAACTTCTGAAAAAGGGTGCATGGCAGGTGATATTCGTCAGGCTCATCTCATTGGGGATTGTGTACGAAATATTTATTTCCCTTGCACTTCCTCTTACCGTTAAAATAATGGCAGAATACATTACGGCTCGCATAAATGCCCTCAGGTTGCAACAGGAGAACATGAGGCTTGAATTTAACTTCCTGAAATCGCAGGTCAATCCTCATTTCTTATTTAATACACTGAATAATATTTACGCCTTGATACTGAAAGACAGGAAGGACGATTCTGCCGAAACGGTGGCCAGGCTTTCCACCTTTCTGAGGTATAGTTTGTATGAAACAGATGCTGATTTAAATCCGGTAGGCAAAGAGATTGAATTACTGAGATCATATGTAGCCCTGGAGAAGATCCGGCTCAACGAGACCGTGGTTAATTTTTCTATCGTCAGCGACGATGAAAATTATCTGCTTCCACCCCTGCTTTTTGTTCCGGCAGTCGAAAATGCGTTTAAGTTCTGTGCACCATCGTCAGCAGGCGATGCGTATATTTTTATTTCGCTTTCGATAAAAAATTACCTGCTTGAATTTGTCATCTCAAACACCTTCAACCACAGTTTAAATCAATCAAAAACAGCGGGTGGGATAGGGTTGAGCAATCTGCGCAGGAGACTCGCCACAATGTATCCGGGTGACAGGCATTCCATCCTTACCAGCGCTGAATCGAATATTTTTTCTTTAACCATCGTCATTAAATTAGCAGCATGATCAATTGTCTGATCGTAGATGACGAGCCGCTGGCAAGAGAGATTCTGCGCCTGCACCTCACGGGTATTCCCGGCTGGACGATCGTTTCTGAATGCACCAATGCCGCTGAAGCCTTCGAGAAACTTCTGTCAAACAGGATCGATCTTATGTTTCTGGATGTGCAGATGCCACGTATTAACGGCACTGATTTCCTGCGAAACATCAGGGAACGTCCGGAGGTTGTTTTCACCACTGCGCATGCAGGATTTGCGATCGAAGGATTTGAGTTGAATGCGATTGATTACCTGCTGAAGCCAATTACAAGACCACGTTTCCTGGAAGCCATAAGAAAGGTCGAAATCAAACTGGGGGTAAACCGGCAGGCTCAGCCGCCGGCGGCTGATGCCCCGCAGGAGGAATCCTTCATGTTTGTCAAACAGGATAGCCGTCAGATCAAAGTACCATTCGCCGCAATTCTCTACCTGGAAGCGAAGCGCGACTACACACTTATTCAACTGACTGATCGGAAAATCCTGGCAGGCTTCAATCTGAAAATGCTGGAAGGCATGCTTCCCGCCGCACAGTTCATGCGCATTCACCGTTCCTACATTATTCGCCTTGCTGCCATCGATGCCTTGTATGGAAACCTGGTCGAAATCAGGAACTTCCAGGTGCCGGTCAGTCTTGCACACAAAGACCTGCTCCTGCAGGCGCTCAGGCTCTCCTGAGCCTGCTCTGAACGGCTGGGTGAACAGGTTTATAGCCTGCGATCTGGAAGGCAGGTTGCCAATTGCATTTAATGTGAACAGCGGCTGAGGCATGATTGCTGTATCTTGAGTGAACATGCAGAAAACAGAATGGGATGCTGTGGTAGTAGGCTCTGGCCCGAACGGACTTGCAGCTGCAATTCTCCTGCGGGAGCAGGGCCTGTCTGTACTGCTGATTGAAGCAAAAAAAATTATTGGAGGTGGACTTCGAACTGCAGAACTCACCCTACCCGGATTTAAACATGACGTCTGTTCCGCCATACATCCCATGGCGCTGGCTTCTCCATACCTTAAAATGCTTCCGTTAGCAGATCACGGACTAAAATTCGTTTTTCCTGAGCTGGCGGCTGCTCATCCCTTTGACGATGGCACGGCTGCTTTTCTTTCCAGGTCACTGGAGGAAACTGCGGATGGCCTTGGTGTTGACGCGAAAGCCTATCGCAGCCTGATCGGTCCGCTGGTGCAAGACTGGCCGCTAATTGTAAATAATCTCCTGGGGCCGTTAAGTTTACCCGGGCATCCTGTATCACTTGCAAGGTTTGGATTGAAAGCGCTTACCTCTGCCTCTTTTCTGCAAAAGAAATTTAAGGGACAGACGGCCAAAGGGCTTTTTGCCGGGATGGCTGCACATTCCATTCAGCCGCTGGAAAACCTGGCTACGTCGGCCATTGCGATGGTGCTGATGGCTGTGGGACACCGCGAAGACTGGCCCATTCCCGTGGGCGGCTCTCAAAGCATTGCCAATGCACTGCAGTCATATTTTCTCTCCATAGGAGGCAGGATCGAAACGGAGCAGCCGGTGCTTAACTTATCGCAGATTCCGGATGCCAGAGTGATCATGTTTGACGTAGGGCCTAAACAGCTGATGCAAATTGCCGGAGAGAAATTTTCATCACTCTATCGCTGGCAGTTGAACCGCTATAAATACGGGATGGGAGTTTTCAAGATGGACTGGGCCCTTAATGCGCCGATCCCTTTTACGGCAGAAGCCTGCCGGAAAGCGGGTACGGTTCATCTGGGAAACAGTTTTGAAGAGATTGCCTTATCGGAGCGACAAAGTTCAGCAGGCAGGCTGGCGGAGAAACCCTTTGTATTACTTGCGCAGCAGAGTCTGTATGATCCTTCCAGGGCTCCGGAAGGCAAACATACGGCCTGGGCCTATTGTCATGTTCCCAATGGTTCAACGGAAGACATGACCACACGCATCGAAGCGCAGATCGAACGTTTTGCCCCCGGTTTCCGTGAAACGATTCTGGCAAGAACGACCATGAACGCCGTGCAGATGGAAGGGTACAATCCAAACTATGTCGGTGGAGACATCAACGGAGGTGTACTCGACATCACGCAATTGTTTACGCGGCCGGCTCTGCGTTTCTCACCTTACAGAACCTCAGCAAGCGGCATCTACCTTTGTTCCTCTTCCACGCCACCCGGCGGAGGCGTGCATGGCATGTGCGGCTTTCATGCCGCCAGACGCGCGCTCAGAGACGTCTTCAGGATAAGCGTTCCGCTTCCGGGAAACATATGAAATTAATTACTCATGAGATTTGGAATCGTGGGGAATTTGCAGCACGTTTCGGGCAGACAACAGCTTTATTCGCCTCCTTATGCTCTGGTGACAAAATTGTAAGCTTAGCGTAGTGAGCGAGAATATGAGCAATCCATTACCATTATTATTGATTTTCCCCTTTGACGCCATGGCGCATTACCTGCGCTGCCTGAGTCTTGCCGAATCACTGAGCGATCGTTTCAGGATCCTGTTTTTACATTCAAAAAAATACCATCGTTTTGTTGAGGCTGCTGGGTATGAAACATTTTCCTGCGCCGCATTGGATGGTGACCAGGTAATGCGGGCCATGCGCAAATTTGATTTTTCCTGGCTCGAAGAAGGCACCCTTACAAATGTGTTTCTCTCACAGGTTGACAGGATCCATGAGCTCGGACCCGTGGCGGTTCTCGGCGATACGATGCCCACGTTAAAGATGGCTGCTGAAGCGGCCAATGTTCCATATGTTTCCCTCATGAACGGGTACACTTCGAAATACTATGCATCCGGCCGTTCAATGCCAAGGGAACACCCGATGTACAGGATGGTTAGTCTGCTTCCCGAAAACTTCGGTCGCCTGCTGATCAGTGCCGGCGAACAGAAATTTTTTCGCGAGATGCACAAACCTTTCCGAAGCATTCGCAACCGCTTCGGTCTTTCCCAGTTCCGGTCTTATTTTTCTGAATTAGAAGGTGATCTGAACCTGATCTGTGACCTGCCGGAATTGTTTCCGCAGCAGCACATGCCATCCAGTTACCATTTTATTGACCCGCTTTTTTACAAGGCCCAGGACATGAAACTTCCTGCACTTGACGAGCTTGATCCCGGGAAAAAAACCATTTTCATCACCATGGGGAGCACCGGAGACTGGAGTAAACTTGCCATGTTGAACGATGACAGGTTCTCCCGGTTTAATATAGTCACAGCCTGCGACACAGAAAAAGTTCTTCATGCGCAACATGTTCTTTCTCTTGGTTTTGTAAACATCGATATCTGTCTGGTTCATGCTGATCTGGTGATCTGTCATGGAGGAAATGGCACCATTTACCAGGCTCTTCGTCGTGGGCTTCCGCTTCTCTGCTGCACTTCTCACTGTGAACAGGAATGGAATGTCCAGATGCTGACCAGGCAGGCCATGGGAGCCAGTGTCGACGATGTAACATGCACCTCGGAGTGGCTGGAAATGCTGGACAAATGGATCGATGCAGGACAAACAACAGCATTAAAAAATATTAGCGACCGGTTATCGAAGTCGGTGTACCAAATCGACCTCTTCAGCAAACTGCTTCCGTTAATCTCCCTCAAAAGTTCTTCGCGGCTCAGCGCCTGATTTACTTTTCGTCGCGTTTTTTTCCGGGTTCGTCTCATTGCCGGAAATCTGCCTGCGTCTCATGATAGATTTGTTAAGCAAACACAAAGCGAAACTATCATGCGCAAAATTTCAGGACACATCTTAACCCTCAGGTTATCAGCCTCGATGTTCAATTTCGTTGAGGGGCAGCCAGGATACAACTTCCGGTACCATGTAGACCTCGCAATGAAGGAGGCCTTTCTGAACAATAAATTTTCGGTTTCATTAAGTGTAAACGATATCTTCAAAACCCGGAAGCAGGATCAGTATTCTTCGAGCGACTATTTCGTGCAGGAATACTACCGGGTAAGGGATCAGCAGATGGTCAGGCTGAACCTCGCTTACAACTTCGGAAAGATCGATGCATTGCTTTTTAAGAGAAAGAGTCAGGGTACGGGACAGACAGGATCAGAAAGTGTACAATAATCCTTACGCGCATAAGCACGAAACAATTACATGTCCAGGTATTTAAAAATAAATAAAAAACTGCTGACCACACTGCTCCATGTGCTTACATGGATTGTCGTGTTTTCACTGCCCACGCTGCTTCGGCCATATAATCCGAGTGGCGGCAGAATGTCCCGGAACCCGGATGAAAACAATTTCTTCTACGTTAGTTTTCTGACCAATTTCTTATGGATCATGCTGTTTTACGTAAACAGTTCGGTGCTTGTCAGGAGATATCTTTTCAACGGGAAATACTGGTACTATCTGCTTGCTAACATTGCCGCCTACCTGGCAATAATTATTCTGCACAGTTTCATTTTCAGCAACCTCATCCACTCACGGCCCTTCAACCTGAAAGCTTCGCTGGGCTTTAATTTGTCTGCCTTTCTGCTGACCATCGCGGCCAGCATTATTTACCGCAGTTTTATTGACAATGCTGAACGGGCAAAGCTGGCTCAACAGAAGCAGGAAGAGGACCTGAAAACGGAACTGTATTTTTTACGTTCGCAGATCAGTCCGCATTTTATTTTCAACGTGCTGAATAATATTGTAGCTCTCGCCCGCCTGAAAAGCGAACAGCTCGAGCCAACGGTGATGAAACTTTCCTCGCTTATGCAATACATGCTCTACGAGACTGATGAAGAGCGTGTGAGTCTGCAGACAGAAGCTGAATATCTGCAGAGTTATATAGACCTGCAAAAGCAACGTTTCGGTGCAAAAGTAAACGTGAATTTTGATCTTGAACTAAAGGACGAATATGCCGGGATAGAGCCCATGCTGCTGATTCCTTTTGTAGAAAATGCCTTTAAGCATGGAGTAGGAATGATTGTAGATCCCGAGATAACCATCAGGTTGCATGCAGATGAGAAGGTGCTTGATTTCCAGGTGAGCAACCGCTATGCTCCTGAGTCGGATGAGGTGAAAGATAAAACTTCCGGTATCGGTTTGCCGAATGTTACCCGGCGGCTCAATCTGCTTTATCCCAAACAGCATGACCTGTTTATTACAAAGGATGAAAATCGCTTTTCGGTTTCACTGAAATTACATTTACGTCCATGATCAACTGTATAGCCGTCGATGACGAACCACTTGCCCTCGAGCTTCTTGCCGACAACATCAGCCGGGTTCCCTTTCTGAGACTGGTCGCGAAATGCCAGGATGCATTTGAAGCAGCGAAAGAACTGCAACAGCAGCAGGTCGACCTGGTGTTCATCGACATCCAGATGCCTGGATTAACCGGATTGCAGTTTATTGAAAGCCTTGTCGTGAAACCAATGGTCATTCTGATCACGGCTTACAAACAATACGCGCTCGACAGCTACAATCTGCAGGTTGTTGACTACCTGGTAAAGCCGGTTGCCATGGACCGTTTTCTGAAAGCCTGTAATAAAGCCTTTGAACTGCATCAGCTCAGGCAGGCTGGGAAGCAGCCTGTGCCTGCACCTCAGCAGCAGGACTTTCTTTTTGTAAATGCAGACTACAGCCTGGTCAAGATCATGTTTGATGATATCCTATGGGTCGAGGGGCTGCGTGACTATGTAAAAATTCATCTGCGAAACAGCAGCAAGCCGGTAATTTCCAGGATGAGCATAAAATCACTGGAAGATTCCCTCCCGGCGGAAGGCTTTCTCCGCATCCACAAATCATACATCGTAAGTGTCAACGCCATCACCGCTGTTCGGCGAAACAGCGTATTTATGAACGAACACGAGCTTCCCGTAGGAGATACCTATCGTGCTGCCGTCTCAAAGCTCACGGGCAGGGATCCGGATTAGCAACGTTCTCATTTCTAAAAAAGACATCAACGCTTGCCGGGAGATTCGTAATTTCCGGCGTCTTTTAAGAAATGTACATGAATCGTAGAATATCACTTTGCTTGCTTACTGTCGCGATAGGGCTGAATGTATCGGCCCAGTCACCGCAGGCTATAAAAACCTTTGCTTACAACGACCTTTCGATAACGGGAGGTGTGTTTAAACAGGCCGCCACAACCGATCTGCGTTACATGATGCAGCTGGAGCCCGATCGTTTGCTTGCTCCTTATCTGCGTGAGGCCGGCCTTCCTGCCAAGGCAAAAAGTTACGAAAACTGGGAAAATACCGGGCTTGATGGTCACATAGGCGGTCACTATGTTTCTGCACTTGCGATGATGTATGCGTCTTACCAGGATGCGGAATCGCTGAAGCGCCTGAACTACATGATCGATGAACTCAAGCGCTGCCAGGACCAGAGTGCGGATGGATACATAGGAGGCGTGCCGGGCAGCAAGGAATTGTGGATGGCTGTAATGGCCGGAAACATCGAGGCCATCAATAAGAAATGGGTTCCTTTTTATAATATCCACAAGACCTTTGCCGGTCTCAGAGACGCTTATCTCTTTGCCGGTAATACAAAGGCGAAAGACATGCTCATAAAGTATGCCGATTGGTTTGTGAAGGTTTCCACCCAACTCTCAGTAGCACAGATGCAGCAGATGCTGAGAACTGAGCATGGCGGGGTAAATGAGGTGCTGGCCGATGTTTACCAGATGACCAATGATAAAAAATATCTTGACGCTGCGCGGAAATTTTCGCAGGAATCCATTCTCCAGCCATTGGTTTCCGGAGAAGATAAACTCGACAACCTGCATGCAAATACGCAGATCCCGAAAATCATCGGCTTTGAACGAATTGCTGAACTTTCTGGAGATAAAGACTATGCAAAAGCCGCGGAGTTTTTCTGGCAGACAGTAGTCGACCATCGAACCGTTGCCATTGGTGGAAACAGTGTGCGTGAGCATTTCAATCCTTCGAAGAATTTTTCTTCCATGATCTCCAGTGAGCAGGGCCCTGAAACCTGCAATACCTACAATATGCTCAAGCTTACCCGTATGTTGTTCCAGAAAGAAGGCATGGAGAAATACATCAATTTCTACGAAAGGGCATTGTTTAACCACATCCTTTCTACTCAGCATCCGGAGAACGGAGGGTTCGTATACTTTACACCAATGCGTCCCGGACACTATCGTGTTTATTCACAGCCACAGGAAGCCATGTGGTGCTGTGTTGGTTCAGGCATGGAAAATCATGCGAAATACAATGAACTGATTTATGCGCATACAAACGATGACCTTTTTGTAAACCTGTTTATTCAATCGAAACTGAACTGGAAAGACAAAGGCATTACGCTGGTTCAGAAAACAAATTTTCCGGAAGAGCAGGCGACTACACTGGAAATTACTGCTGCCAAACCTGTTGAAGCCAGTTTGCAACTCAGGTATCCATCCTGGGTGCAGGAGGGTAAACTAACCATTTCTGTAAACGGGAAAAATGTACCGGTTTCTGCAAAACCAGGTAGCTATGTAGCGGTTAAACGTGTGTGGAAAACGGGCGATAAGGTTCGACTGCTGTTGCCAATGCAAAACAGAGTGGAGCAGATGCCTGACGGATCAAATTATTTTGCTTTTCTGCACGGCCCCATCGTGCTTGCTGCTAAAACCACTGATGCTGATCTGCGCAACCTGAAAGCTGATGGCAGCAGAATGGGACATGTGGCTAACGGCAGGCAATACCCGCTTCGCGACATGCCTTCGATCCTGAGCAAAGATGATAACCTTACTGCCGCTCTGAAGCCGGTTCCCGGAAAACCATTGAATTACAGCTTTGCTGCACTGGCGTATCCTGAAAAATACAAATCGCTTGAATTAATGCCTTTTTACCAGCTGCATGATTCGCGCTACGTAATCTACTGGGAAAAACAAACTCCTGCTTCGCTGAAAGCGCGGGAGGTTGAACTGGCAAGAGAAGCCGAGGCGGCCTCAAGACTTGCAGACAGTACAGTTGACTATGTTGCTGCCGGCGAACAACAGCCCGAGTCTGACCATTTCATGGAATCAGAAGCAAGCAATTCAGGTGTAAACCAGGACAGGCACTGGAGAGACGCACGTGGCTGGTTTAGTTATAAAATGCTTGACCGCAAACAGGAAGCGACGCGTTTGCGTGTGACTTATTCCGGAGGAGACAGAGGCAGAAGTTTTAAAATACTGGTAAACGGAACAGAACTCGCTGCGGTGAAACTTGCAGGAAACAGGGGAGATCAGTTTTACACTATTGACTATCCGTTGCCGGCGCAGAAAAATTCGCAATGGGTAATAAAATTTGTAGCCGACCAGGGCTCAATCGCCGGCGGAGTGTATGAGGCGCGTTTGCTGAATAAGTAACAGTCAAAACGCATCAGCCTTAGTAACATTAATTTTTTAAAGCATGAATACGGAGACGGGAAGAACGGAAAAAGAAAAAATGCTGGCAGGCGAGCCTTACCTGGCTTTTGATAAAGAACTGGTTGCTGAGCGGGTGTATGCCCTGGGCTTGTTGCACAGGTTCAAGACTTCAGATCCTACCGATCAGGAACTGCTGCAAACAATTCTTCGGGAACTGATCCCAAACGCCGGATCAAACTTTACGATCGTTCCGCCTTTTCACTGTGACTATGGTTACAATATCCACTGCGGAGACAACGTGTTTTTCAACGCAAACTGTGTAGTACTGGATGTGGTGACGGTGAAGATTGGTTCTTATTCTCTTTTTGGTCCAGGGGTACAGATTTATACGGCTACTCATCCGCTCAATTCCATGGAACGGCGCACGGTAGAATCTGCCGATCCGATCACCATCGGGGAAGATTGCTGGATAGGTGGCGGTGCAATCATCTGCCCCGGCGTTACCATTGGTGACAGGGTGGTGATTGGTGCGGGTTCTGTAGTGACAAAAGACATTCCATCTGATTCGCTTGCTGTAGGAAATCCTGCAAAAGTGATCAGGCATCTGCCTGACAATAAATAGCGTTTAGCCATAAACGTTAAAAATTAAACTATGCTTAAAAAACTGCTATCGATTGCCTTCTCCGTTAATTTATTCCTGTCCGTTCATGCGCAGGAAGACTTTCATAAATGGGCTCCTACGCCACCAATGGGTTGGAACAGCTGGGATTGCTATGGTCCTACTGTGACAGAGGCGGAGGTGAAGGCTAACACCGATTACATGGCTAAAAACCTGAAAAAATTCGGGTGGAACTATATCGTGGTTGACATCCGTTGGTATGTGGGCAACGACAAGGCACATGGCTACAATGAGACCGATCCTGATTATGTACTTGACGATTACGGCAGGTTCATGCCGGCTGTCAACCGGTTTCCTTCTGCCGCCAATGGTAGAGGCTTTCAGCCGCTGGCAGATTATATTCATTCAAGAGGATTGAAATTCGGCATTCACATCATGCGCGGAATTCCGGTCGTTGCGGTAAAGCGCGGGCTTCCCATCAAAGGCACCAATCTCACCGCAAAAGACATTTACAGCGAAAAAGATCAGTGCAAGTGGCTGAAGGATATGTACACGGTTCTTCCTGAAAAGAAAGGTGCGCAGGAATATTACAATTCGTTGTTTGAGCTCTATGCCTCCTGGGGGCTGGATTTTGTGAAGATTGACGACCTGTCATCACCAATATATTTCCAGGGAGAGATCGACATGATCCGTAAAGCGATCGATCGCACCGGCAGGAAGATCGTACTGAGTACATCACCAGGCGAGACACCCATTGCACATGCAGAGCATGTACAGGCTAATGCAAACATGTGGCGCACCGTTGGTGATTTCTGGGATAACTGGAGACAACTGAAAGAACATTTTGCGGTCTTCGACAGATGGAACAAATGGCGCGCTCCGGGAGCTTATCCTGACGGTGATATGTTGCCCATGGGCCGCATAGGCATTCGGGCAGAAAGAGGTGAACCTCGGATGGCAGCATTCACCAAAGACGAACTATATACGTTAATGACGCTCTGGACCATCTTCCGGTCGCCACTGATGTTCGGAGGCAATCTGCCGGATAATGATCCATTCACCCTTTCCCTGCTGACCAATGCAGCGGTCATCAAAGTATTGAATGAAAGCAAAAACAACAGGCCCATGCTCAATGACGCAGACAAGGCTGTGTGGACAGCAGATGCGGAAAGTGGAAACGCAAAATACCTGGCGGTGTTCAATAAGTCGGAGGGAGACAAACTTAAAATTGCGGTAGCACTGGCGGATCTCGGTCTAACGGGTTCCTGTAAAATTACCGATCTGTGGAGCGGCAAATCACTCGGAAAAATAAGCGGAGAATTCGCACCTGCGATAAATAAGCATGGTGCCGGACTTTATAAGATCGAGCCTGCCGGAAAGTGACTTTCTCTCTCCCGCGGAGTAGATAACCAATTAAAAAAGGCTGCAATCAGATGATAATTGCAGCCTTTTTTATGTTAACGATCGACTTCTATTTTATCTTGTCCATCTGCAGATAGCGCTCGCGTGTAACCTCCGGCTTTGCTTCAGATTTTACATCAATCCGCATCACCATGGCTTTGGTTCCCGGCTTGATGGCCGGCCAGTCGGCAAGGCCTTTTCCGTTAGGGTTTCCCGTCTTTATGAAATTTACGAAATAACCCTGCAGTTGTTCAGAGACTTTGTAGTCGTCGGCTGTCCAGTTGAAGACTTTATTTGTTGGCAGGTTGCCCAGTGCGTATTCAATCTCTGCTGAATGCACAGCACCCTTATTTGCAGGTTTAGCCTGTGTGCCTGGTGCTGCCACTACAGCCGGCCGTGGATGCGCATACAAATACCTAAAAACCGGTTTGCCGGATGTAGACGCATGCATGTCGGACCATTTCCAGGTGCTTAACCCGATGAAACGATCACCGGCCAGATCGGTTGCTACCTGCTCAACATCGGCATCAAAAGGCACTTCGTATGCTTTCAGAACCGCAGGTGCATTGTTTCCATAGAGTCGCTGTACTGCCTGTTCAAAACCTTTTTTCGTCAGTGAGTCGTTGCCCATCACCGAGCGAAAACCAGCTTCTTCCGAATTCCACCCTGCAAGCAGGGGCACTTTCGCCTGCTGAGCCCTGCCGTAAATTTCGTTAGGCGTAGCAGGAAAGAAGTAGCCGTCTACACAAACGGGAAAACTGATGTTTGGCTTTGCGGTGAGCTGCAGAACTTCTTCTGCTTTCATGCTGCGCAGTTCGGCAAGCGAAGAAAGACCGGCGGCTGCCTGAAATTTCTTTCCAGCCTCTTCGGCTGCAGCCAGTGGTACCGGATTTCGCGGGCCGAGTAAAGATCCGCTTTCGCCAATTGCTCCGGCTATCAGATCCTTTGAAAGGGGAGAAGCCATTTGCGCGCTCACCGAAAATGATCCGGCAGATTCGCCGGCGATCGTTACACGTTTCGGATCGCCACCAAAGGCAGCGATGTTTTTCTGCACCCATTGAAGTGCTGCCGCCTGATCCATCAATCCGTAATTGCCCGAAGCATGGTGCGGAGATTCGGCGGTCAGTTCGGGATGGGCCAGGAACCCAAAAACGGTAAGTCGGTAATTAACCGTTAGTGTAACAATTCCTTTGCGTGCAAGGGCCTCACCATCGTAACGGAATTCGGAGCCGTCTCCGCCAACCAGTCCACCCCCGTAAAAATAAACCAGCACCGGAAGCTTGTCTTTACCGGTAGAAGAAGGTGTCCACACGTTCAGATAAAGACAGTCTTCGCTCATGCCATCTGAGCGGAAGTTCATGTCACTGAACAGTGCCCTTTGCATTGCTCTTGGTCCGAATCTATCTGCCTTTCGTACTCCCTCCCAGTTTTTGACCGGTTGTGGTTGCTTCCAGCGAAGCTGGCCTACAGGCGGTGCAGCAAAGGGAATGCCTTTAAAGGAGCGGATACCAACTGAACTTGTTCCTTCCAGGGTTCCATTGTCAATTTTCACAGTAGTTTGCGAAACGGCAACCGTGGACTGAAGTGCAAACGCTGCAACAAGGAGCCATGCTGATTTCATTTGATTGAATTTTATCGTTGATTTATGGATTCACCAGCTCTTCAATCGGCTGACCAGTTGCTCCATTCGGCATCTGTATCTTTAACATCGCGGCCAGCGAAGGTGCGATGTCACTCATGTGCGTCACCCGGTTGGTCTTTTTACCTTTCGGAACCTTCCATCCCATCCAAACCAGCGGAATATGTGCATCATACGGATAGAAAGCGCCATGTCCCGTTCCTGTTCTTGCATATCCGCTTATATGAGCAGGATTGAGAACGATCTGAATATCACCGCTGCGCTGTGCATTGAAACCGTTTGTCACCATCATTTGCAGCGGTTGGATCAAAGCAGGCGTACCGATTTTAGCGAGGTCAATAACCATACTGACGTCAACATTCTGCTTAAACTGCTGCATCGCAAAAGCTTTTACTTCCTCGAAATTTTTGCCCGAGCTTTCGATCAGTTTATTATTCAGGTAAACCTGGTAATTGTCCATGCTGGAAACAAACTTTGCGGTACCATATTTCTGCTGCAGGGCTGAATCAAGTTTCCTTCCTATCAGACCGGTGTCGAAGGGACCATCCGGGATATGGTGCTCTTTCAGGTAACCAGGTGCATTCATGGCACCGTGATCAGCAGTAAGAAAAAGCAGGTACTGATCCTTGCCGATGGTTTGATCGAGATAGGTGAAGAAAGAAGCCAGGTCTTTGTCGAGACGCAGGTAGGTATCTTCTGCTTCGATGGAATTCGGTCCGAACTGGTGGCCGACATAATCGGTTGAAGATATACTCACACAAAGCATATCTGTGTATTTGTCGCGTCCGAGCTTGTAGCCCTGGATGGCTTTCTTTGCAAATTCGAGTGTATAGGTATTTCCATAAGGAGATGAGGCGAGGATCTCAAAAGGCTCGCGCTGATTTCCTACCAGTTTATGCGGAAATACAGAGCCGGTTTCTCCTGCGAACCTTCCTTCCCAGGGCTGGTCGTCAGCGGTACTCATCGCATAAGTTTCGATCGGGTAAAGCGTCGTCCACGGCTTTGCAATGTATTTCGCCGGCAGTTCCTGGTTGTTGAACGAGTCAACCCAGGTTGGCAGTTGATTCATGTAAAAAGAACTGGAAATCATTTTGCCTACGGTGCCGTCATACCAGAAGGCAGCGTTTGCAGCATGACCTGCCGGTAGAATAGAACCCCTGTCTTTTAAAGCGATGCCGACTACACGGCTCTGGAAATTTGTGGCAATTCTCAGTTCATCACCGATGGTATTAGACAGCATGTTGGCCGGACTCATCAGCCCTTCTGTAGAATTGCTTCCGATAGTTTTCACCGTTGAATCTCCTGCACAGTAGACGGTTTTACCGCTGACCTTATCGTACCAGCTGTTGCCTACGATCCCGTGAACAGCAGGCACAGTGCCTGTGTATACAGAAGTATGGCCGCAGGCTGTAACGGTTGGCGTGTAGGGGATCATGGTGTTTTCACAAGTAAAACCGGTTTCTACCAGCCGGCGCAGTCCCCCGGTACCGTATCGATCGATGTATCGGTATAAAAAATCCCAACGCATCTGGTCAACAACGAGACCAACAACCAGTTTCGGGCGTTTGAGCGGTCCGGCCAGGCTTTGAGCCTCGGAGCCGGTTGATGCGGCCGACAGGAATAAAACGGCAGCCAGGCATTTGAGTAATTTCTTTTTCAACAGCGATGCTTTTGAGGTTTAAAAACGCAAGATAGGGGAATATGTAAATACGATTTCAGCCTGATTAAGGTGAAAAAATGAGTTGATCAGGTGTTCTGAATGTCGAATTATTTTTCGACAGAACGCCCGGGGCAGACGATAGTATTCCTGCCGGACAAAGCACTGTTACTGCTTTACAGGGGGAACGTAAATAACTTCTGCTGTGTCAGACGGGAACAAAGGAACCTGGTATCCTCCTGAATCAAGATGCACGTTTTTTAACGCCGCATTCAGCTCTTTCCAGTCGCCCCGGTTGATGGCCGTTTGAAAGAGGTAAACCTTCTGCAACTTTTTCAGCGCCTGCAGTTTCAACACGCCGTTTGCAGTAACCTTTGTACCCGTCAGATTCAACGTACGTAGATTTTGCAGGCCTGCAATGCTGTTGATCCCGGCATCAGTAATAAACGTGTTGGAAAGATTCAGGTGAACAAGCCGGGTACATGCAGAAAGCTTTTCGAGCTCCTTGTCAGACACTGTTTTATTCGCCATTTTCAATGAAAGCAACTGGTCCCTTAATTTCACCAGCAACGACATCTGTTTGTCAGGAGAAATGGTATCATTAATGAAATTTATCTCAAGATAATTTCCATCACGGGAGACGGGCATGACTACTGCGCCGTTCCGCCTGAGCTGGCTTATGCTGCCGCTGTCGCCCGCGGCAACAGGACTTGCGGGAACGAATGATTCTTCTTTCACTGCTTCAGCAGGAACTGATTCAAGCGAAGTAAGCCTGGCCCTGGTTTTTTCGTCCTGGGCAAGCTCGTTTACTCGTTTAAGCGAAGAAGCGCCGGTAGCGATCCACCATTTGAGCAGCGCAAGTTCATTCTCGGTGATCTGCAGTTTGTTTTTCGGCGACATGTGATGATCGTCATCAATCGGTAGTTCGATACGTTTGATGATTTCACTTTCATCCGGTTTGCCAGGAACTATGATCTTTCCGGTTTTGCCGCCTTTCATCATTGCATCGAAATCATCCATTCGCAATTTTCCTTTCTGTTTTACCGCCCCGTGGCAGCCGAAACACTTGTCTTCCAGGAAAGGCCGGATCACGTCCTTGTACGCCATGGCCACCTGAACTTCGGCTATTGGTGGCCGTTGTTTCACGCTGTCGTATGTTTCTGCAGCAACTGCTGCAAAAAGATAATCTTCTCCGTGGGTAAGCGAACCTCCCAGATGACCGGTAAGGGTTATGGCCAGCACGAGCAGCGCAGCTGCAGTTTTAAACAGCGTTGTTTTCCATCTGCCGACCATGCCAGCAAGCAGGATAGAAAGCAGTGCTACCGCATATCCCATCCACATATGCGGCGTAAGGATCCGTGATTCGTAACCTCCGTCCCGCGAAAGCAGGAGACCGGTGATGACGGAAAGCAATGCGCTGATCATTCCGGCGGTAAGCAGGAAACGGATAGCGGCGATATTATTCTCTTTTTTCTGGCGGTAAGAAAACAGCAGCATCAGGAGTGCTGCGAGTAAAATACCTATCGGCAGATGAACCAGCAAGGGGTGGAAGCGACCCGCAATGTCAAAGATGGATAGCATCAGGGCTTTCAGGAATAACGTTTACGTAGCAGTTGAAGCATGTGGTAATTGATCGCCCATTGATCGGCGACGGGCTGCCTTGTATAGGGGAGAGCAGGCATATAATCGACAGGGCCGAACTCGGTAAGTATGGTCATCAGTTCGCCCGCATTCTGTTTAGCGGTGACGACTTTGTCCCACCAGGCAAAATGTGCTTTCGTTGCGTTCTCCCATTCAGGCGCCCGTGGGTCATTCACCTGCGGACCCTCCTGGTGTCCAATGCGTGCATGTACATGATCCGTTCGGCTGATCGCCAGATCCACGGTAGCCTGCTGGTCGGCGAGCAGCGATTCACTCACATTACACCAGTGCGAGATGTCAAGTGTAAGCCGCAGGCCCGGGATGGTTTCCAGGAATCGTTTCGCCACCGGTGCAGCAAAAAGCATGCGTGAGCGGTGGGTTTCATGCAGGATCTTTATCCTGCTTTTCGCTGCCTGCTCATTGCCATATTGAACAAGCGCGCTGTTTTCTTCCAGGGAGAAATAATCTCGTCCTGAGTGACAATTAATATACAGCGGAACCTGCGGTGAATTAACGGCTTCGGCTAAACGCAGTTTGAAAGACTCGAAATGTTTTCGGTAGTCTGCTTCCTGTCCGGCACATAAAAACCCAACCTCCAGCTTATGCTTTGCTAAAGCAGAAAACAATTCTGTTTGAGCCTGCTTTTCCTTTGGCCACCAGACTTCAATACCATCATATCCTTCCTTTTTTACTTTCTGGCAAAACACGTCGATGGGATCATTGTTTCCCCAGTTAGTCGCCATAATTTTTAATGCATAGCCGGCTTGCTTTTCTGAATTTATCAGTGGTGTTTCAAATGCTGACAGCGCAGATTTCTGCCGGTTTAGAGAGGCAGCCGCAAGCGAGGGTATGGCAGAACCCAGAAGCGTACCTCCGGCAATTCCGGAGGCTTTGAGAAATGATCTTCTTTTCATTAATTAATTAGCGTTAGCTCAGGCCAGTACTTCAGAAATTACACGGCCTTTTACATCGGTTAGTCTGAATGGTCTTCCCTGGAACGGGTAAGTAAACTCTTCGTGATTAAATCCCAGCTGATGCAGGATGGTCGCCTGCAGATCGAAGGCTTCTGTTTTACCGCTCACTGCTGCATAGCCGATCTCGTCGGTTTCGCCATAGCTGAATCCTTTCTTTATACCACCGCCAGCCATCCAAACGGTAAAGGCTTCGGTATGATGATCGCGCCCCTTAAATGGATTTTCTTTTCCTTCCCGATTTTCCAGCATGGGAGTTCGGCCGAACTCACCGCCCCAGACAACGAGGGTTTCATCAAGCATGCCTCGCTGTTTGAGATCAAGTATCAGTGCCGTTATTGCTTTGTCGACGCTTCTGCATTTATTAATAAAGCCGATGTCAAGCGCTGTGCTGTTGTCGGTGCCATGACTGTCCCAGCCCCAGTCGAATAGCTGAATAAATCGTACGCCCTTTTCAGCCAGTTTCCGCGCCAGCAAAACATTGTTGGCAAAGCTGCCTTTACCTGGCTTACTGCCGTACATGTCATGAATGTATTGTGGTTCGGAATTTATGTCCATCACTTCCGGAACGGAGACCTGCATCTTGTACGCCATTTCATACTGGGAGATGCGTGACAATATTTCGGGGTCATTGAATTCGCGGTACGACGCTTCGTTAACGGCATTTATGGCGTCAACAGAGGCACGTCGAATGTCGCGGTCCATTCCTTCGGGATCATTCAGAAAAAGAACGGGATCGCCTTCGCTGCGGCACTGCACGCCCTGGTATACGCTGGGCAGAAATCCTGATCCCCACACACTTTTGCCTGCATCGGGAAAACGACCTCCGCTGGTCAACACCACAAAGCCGGGAAGGTCCTGGTTTTCGGTGCCAAGTCCATAGGTTACCCAGCTGCCGATACTTGGTCGGCCCAGCCGGGCACTGCCGGAATGCATCAGTAATTGAGCAGGTGCATGATTGAACTGGTCGGTTGTCATCGCTTTGATGAAACTTACTTCGTCGACTACGCTTGCGAAATGCGGCATTGCTTCGCTTACCCACATCCGGCTTTCACCATGCTGCGCAAATTTTGCCTGCGGGCCGAGCATTTTCGGAACACCGCGGATAAAGGCAAATTTTTTTCCTTTCAGCAGGGAAGGCGGACAATCCTGTCCGTCCATCTTCATCAGTTCCGGTTTGTAGTCGAAAAGCTCGAGTTGGGAGGGTGCACCTGCCATGTGCAGATAGATCACAGTTTTGGCTTTTCCGGGAAACTGCGGCGATCGCGGTAGCAGCGGATGCGCCGGGTCGAACGCAGGAAGCGAGCTGGCTGACTTCTTACTGCCGCATCCCGCGAGTGCCGCCATGGCAAGTCCGCCAAGTCCCATGGCACTTTCTTTCAGGAAATGTCGCCTCGTTTTCAGACTGATTGCCGCCAGCTCTGCCTGCCGCAGATATTCCTGATTTTTAAAGTCCTGTGTTGTCATGACGGGTTTCAGCTTTTTGTAAGTACATCATCCAGGTTCAGCATCGCATTGGCAACCACCACCATGGCAGCAAATGTTGCCGTATCTCCCTGCGGAGAACCTCCGGTCAATCTGCCGGCTGCCGGAGTGTTCTTACGGTAATGGTTAACCGAAGTTTCATAAAGGGTCAGCAGTGCCCTGAGTTTTGGTTCAGGTATATCACAATACAGCATCTGTTTATAACCTTCTCTTATCTGCGCCACGGCATTCTGCGGAGCCTTTGCCATCATATTGCTGGCAAAAACTCTTGACATATCCAGATAGGCTGAGTCATTCAGCGTTACCAGTGCCTGCAATGGTGTGTTGGTTCGTATTCTTCTCGGTGTGCATACTTCGCGGGAAGTCGCGTCGAAAGAAATCATGGATGGATAAGAAGCAGTACGTTTCCAGAATGTGTAAAGGGCACGACGGTACTGCTGGCCGTCTTTGCTCATGCGCCATTCAAGACCATTGTATGGCGAAAGCCAGATGCCTTCTGGTTGGTAAGGAAATACACTGGGGCCGTAAAGCTCTTTTGTAATGGCACCGCTGATGCAGAGTGCCTGGTCCCGAACCTGCTCTGCGCTGAGTCGAACCCGCGGGCCTCTCGCAAGTAGTTTATTATACGGATCCTTCTCCTTCAATGCGTCACTTACTTTTGAATCCTGCATATAGGTTGCGCTGGTTACCATTTCTTTCAATAATCTTTTCACGCTCCATTGGTAATCTGTCAGAAATATATAGGAAAGGTGGTCAAGCAGCTCGCGGTGCGTCGGTACTATCCCCTGCGTGCCCATGTCTTCCAGTGTTTCTGCCAGTCCGGTGCCGAAGAGCTGTTCCCAGAGCCTGTTAACCATGGTTCTGGCAACCAGCGGATTCTTTTTGTCGGTCAGCCACATGGCCATCCCCAGACGATTCTTTGGTGCTTTCGCCGGCATGGCTGCCTGAAATATCTGCGGAACACCAGGCATAACTTTTTCGCCTTTCACCATCCAGTTCCCGCGCTCAAAAACATTCGACTCCCGATGCATACCTGGTGGGTTATCCATCATGATAGGCGTTGTCGAAAGATTACTGTTCAGTATCGATGTATATGATGCGAGTGCGGCTGCGTAACCGGCTTTATCTTTTCCGGGGAAAGCCGGTGAGAAAGCGAACCAGTCAAAACGAATGGTGTTTTTGAGCGGTGAAATATTTTCGGCAACGTCATAGGTCATGTAAATGTCGTGCACACCCGACTGCAGAGGAATGTCAACAATTCTTGTGAGAAAACCCTTTGTGGTATCGAGGTTTATGGAGGTGATTAAAGGTCCGTTCAGGCTGTCAAGAAACAATTTCCAGACACCTTTCTGTTGCTTCGTTACGTAACGGAAAGTAAGCTGGCTGGCATTTTCAAGCGATACGCGGGATAGCTTTGCAGAGCCATGATTTCTGAAGGCCAACCATTTGGTGTCATTTAATTCTCCATTTACATAATTTGTTGCAGTAAGCGAATTGATTGCCGGTTGCCAGGTTCTTGCAAATTGTTTTATTCGTGAGGCTTCTGCCACTCCGGCGTTTCGGTTAACCCAGAACGTTAGGCTGTCAAGCACACGTTGTGTGCTGTCGTCAAAACTGCGCAGGAGCGGGTAATCTGAAAATGTATCTTCATCCCTGGAGTCATTGAAATAAGCCATGAACCGGTAATAATCTTCATGACGGAAGGGGTCATAGGGATGACTGTGGCACTGTACACAGGAAAATGTTGTTCCCATAATGGCTTCCCAGGTGGTGTTCACCCGGTCAAGCATAGCCGCTGTTCTGAATTCCTCATTGTCCGTTCCTCCTTCGTCATTTGTCATCGTGTTTCGATGAAAGGCGGTTGCAATTAATTGCGCATCTTTCGGATCGGGCAGCAGATCGCCGGCAACCTGTTCGGTCAGGAACCTGTCGTAAGGCTTGTCTTCATTAAACGATTTTATCAGCCAGTCGCGGTAACGCCAGATGTTCCGGCTGTCGTCGCGCTCATATCCCTTGGTGTCGGCGTATCGTGCAAGGTCGAGCCACACAGCTGCCCAGCGTTCACCATAACCCGAAGAGGCAAGCAGCGAATCAACCAGAACGTCATACGCTTCTGGATCCCTGCTCTGCAGAAATTTTTCTGCCATGGAAGCAGGCGCCGGCATGCCGGTTAGGTCGAGTGCCACACGACGCAGCAGCGTTGCCTTGCTGGCAATAGATGCAGGCTTCAGCGCTTCAGCCGAGAGCTTTTGCATCACAAAACGATCGATGTCATTTCTGACCCAATCGTCATCTTCACCTGGAATTTCTACCGGTTGCAGAGGCCGGTAGGCCCAGTGTTCACCCCATACAGCACCCTCTTTTACCCAACGTGCAAGAATATCTTTTTCTTCCTGCGGCAGTGGTTCATGATGATAGGGCATTCGCTCTTCGGGATCCTTAAGCGACAGCCTGCGTATCATTTCACTTCCTTCAGGATCGCCCGGAATAATGGCTGGTTTTCCGGATTCGGTTTTTGCCAGCGCATCTTCCCGGAACAGCAAACTAAAACCACCTTTCGCCTTTACGCCGCCATGGCAGGTAATGCAGTTTTTATTAATTATGGGTTTAACCTGTGTACTGAAATCAATTTTTTCACGGCCACGGCTTAACCAGAGGATCATAGCCACCATGCAGCTCAGCAGGAGAATAATGAGACCTGTCTTTTTGTAGGCGAAGGCAGTCATGGAAATTCTTAGGCACTTTATCAGCAATCGTTTATTCTTTGTACCTGACAAAGAATCGTCTTTATAAATGTAAGCAATGCAGGCTGATCGATAAAATGCGTTTAAGGCTTCTCATACTACAATGTGGTAGTTTTTAATTGGTTGCTTTGACGAGACCATTTATGATCCTATTTTCGTTCTGATCCTTCCCTGCTGATTTTTCTGTGCAGTCTCTTCCTGGTATTTTACCAACCAATCTTCATTATCATGATCTCAAAACACATCGTGCTTCGAACTCCGGGCAGTGCAACCGGTGATTTATTTCCCGGTCCGCTGGCAACCGGAAGCGCTGCTTCAACCGGTTCTAATGTCACAGCGGGAGTATCGGTAAAGGTTGAAGAAATTGATTCAAGAAAAGTTCCCTCATTCACCCGCACGTCAGATGTGGTAGCCGTTGCGCCATCCATACCTGTAAAACTTATCGAACCCTTTGACATCGCATTTCCGGCGGAAGAACTGGTGCAGGGAATGGCCTGGGGCATCAGGGCTGTCGGGGCTGATACCTCCCCTTTTACCGGTGAAGGAATTGTTGTAGCTGTGCTTGATACCGGCATAGATGCAACACATCCTGCTTTTTCAGGTGTCAGCATCATTCAGAAAGATTTTACGGGTGAGGGTAACGGTGATGCACATGGGCACGGAACGCATTGCGCAGGTACGATCTTCGGAAGATCTGTCGACGGAACAAGAATTGGTGTTGCTCCCGGGGTTAAAAAAGCGCTGATTGGCAAAGTACTCGGCCTTCGGGGTGGCGGCTCAAGCGACATGATTGTCAGTGCGATTCAATGGGCCGTTGAAAACGGGGCAAATGTAATTTCCATGTCACTTGGCATTGACTTCCCGGGCTTTGTCAGGCAACTGCAGGAGAGAGGACTTCCTCCCGAACTTGCGACATCGAAGGCGTTGGAAGGCTACCGTGCAAACGTTCAGCTCTTTGAAAAACTGGCCTCATTTATTAAGGTGCAGTCTTCCGGAGGATTCGCTCAACCGACGATCCTGGTGGCCGCTGCAGGAAATGAAAGCCGGCGCGAGGAGAGTGCAGACTTCGAGATCTCTGTCAGTCCGCCTGCCGTATCAGACGGGTTCATTTCTGTTGCCGCTCTAGGGCAGGGTACGCAGGGACTTGTCGTAGCTCCTTTTTCAAACACAGGCGCAAACATCGCCGGACCAGGCGTTGGCATTGTGTCGGCCAAAACCGGCGGCGGACTTGCCACCATGAGCGGAACGAGCATGGCCACACCCTACGTGGCAGGCGTGGCGGCTCTCTGGGCAGAAAAAATAAAAAAACACGCTCCCCTTAATGCACTTGTTCTAACCTCCCGCCTGCTGAGTTCAGGACAGGCAGAAAACGTAGATCCCAACATGGATCCTTTTGATTACGGAACAGGCATGGTGCAGGCTCCGCAGAATTAAATTAAAACAATACAAATGCCACCTGAAGAGCAACAATTCGAGGAACAGCAGCAAGAAAAAAATCCGCTGCCGGAAACAGATTCAGAAAAGGGAAGCTTCACTCCCGAAGTTCTTGACAGAACAATAATTGCCATACCGCTGCTGAGAAAAATAAGCGAGGAAGATAAACGCAAGAACGAGCCCGGTTTCCGACCTGAGTTTTACGACGTCATCATTGATGTAAATCTTAATTATAAAGATGGCAGGCAGGCTGCAAGAGAAATTGTACGCGATTTGATTCAGCAATTATTTGTCGACCCGCCTGGCCAGCCGGAGGAAGCCACGCTTAACCGGTTTAAAACCAAGGTCAGTCAGCAGTATGTTTTTGCCAGGTTAAGCGGTGAAATGATCAAGCAACTGGTGCGCATTGAGGACCGGTTGGTCGAGTCCGGCCCGGAGGATTACGGAAACGAAGCGAAAAAAGCCGACTCGTTGAAACAGCATCAGCAGACTGAGCTTTATAAGAACAAAACGATCCGACGCATCTACCGGATCTGGCCGGATTTTGAGGTAAAATCCTTTACAACCCGTTCTGTAAGCACCGTGAAAGCCGATGCCGCACGGTCATCCTTCTCCGCCTTCGGACAAGGAATTACCTGGGCGGTGATTGATTCAGGTATTGACAGAACGCACCAGCATTTTGACAAACACGACAACCTCGGTGGAACAATGGATCGTGATTTCACAGTCGACAGCGAGGATCCGAAGCTGGCCTTCGACGATGCGTTCGGCCACGGCACTCATGTCGCCGGCATCATTGCCGGAGAAGTGGACGAACCTGTGTCTACCGTCGTCAAACATCGGGACGAAGACGGAACGGTAGTATACGAAGTGAAGGAAGAACCGAAGATCTCTGGCATGGCTCCCAAATGCAAACTGGTAAGTCTGAAGGTGCTGAATGAAAGCGGAGAAGGGCTAGCGAGCAGCCTGATCGTCGCTATAGAATACATCCAGGAGATCAATGGTTACGGACGCAATCTGCGTATTCACGGCGTTAATATGAGCCTCGGTTATGATTTCGATCCTGAATGGTTTGCCTGCGGACAAAGTCCGCTTTGTGTGGAGGTCGACAGGTTGGTAAAGTCAGGTGTATTTGTAGTGGCTGCTGCAGGAAATACCGGTTATGGATATGTGCGTTCGGCATTCAGAAACGCCGTGGCATTGGGCATGCAACTCAGCATAAACGACCCTGGCAATGCTGAACTTGCGATTACTGTCGGGTCTACTCACCGGGACATGCCGCATACTTATGGCGTGTCTTATTTTTCTTCGAAAGGCCCCACGGGCGATGGCAGGTTGAAGCCTGATCTTGTTGCACCGGGTGAAAAAATTATATCCTGTGCCGCTGGTCAGCGCAAGCAGAAAGCCATTGATGCCATGCCCGGACAAACCGATTGCCAATACGTGGAAGACAGTGGAACCAGTATGGCTGCACCACATGTTTCCGGTGTGATCGCCGCATTTCTGTCGATCAGAAACGAATACATCGGCAAGCCGGAAATCGTGAAAGAGATTTTTCTGAAAACAGCTACTGATCTCAGGCGCGACAGGTATTTCCAGGGCCAGGGATTGGTTGCTTTCCAGCACATTGGGATCCTAAGCTTAGAATTCCACGTGGACAAGTTGT